>CENJ01169865.1_pt1 | contig 16732 bp, 12 predicted proteins | sample 356161 | NCBI WGS metagenome assembly CENJ01 (sample SAMEA2619531, study PRJEB7988) | marine metagenome | biome: marine biome (ENVO:00000447); feature: surface water layer (ENVO:00002042); material: "saline water (ENVO:00002010), including plankton (ENVO:xxxxxxxx)" | depth 5 m
CAATTTTAATTAGAAATAAACTAAGACAATAAGTCTGTTGTAATTTAAAAATCATTTAATATAGATTATTTCTCTCCATGAAGAATGACAAGATCATAGGGCCTAGAGCATATATTAATCTTGATAGGTGTAGGTCGAATCTCATAGCTATAAAAAAAACGGTTGGAGATAAAAAACTTCTATGCGTAGTTAAAGCAAATGGTTATGGGCATGGCTCGGTCCAAATAGCAAAATCCATCGCAAATATAAAAAATGTACAATTTGCTGTTTTTTCATTCGATGAAGCACTAGAACTACGTAAAGCAAAAATAAAAAATGAAATATTAGTATTTTCTAAATTGCAGAAAAATAACATGGAGTTAGCCTATAAAGAAAATATCATTCTTAACCTTTCTTCTTTTGATGATATAGAGCACATTGAATCATTTTACTTAAAGAATGAAGTATCACCAAAATATCATCTAAAATTTGACACAGGAATGACGCGTCTTGGATTTGACCTTAATGATGCAGAAGCCATTTATGAGAGTTTAAGTAAACCTTTACATCCTTATGTTGAGGGTGTATACACACATTTTGCTACAGCAGATGAAGGTGATTTATCTTATGCAAAAAAACAGTTAAGTGATTTTAAAATGGTGGTTAGAAAAGTTGAAAGGTTTGGTTTAAAATTTAAATTTATTCATTGTTCCAATAGTGGTGCTGTATTGAACTTAGAGAAATCGTATTTTAACATGGTAAGAGTTGGAATGCTTTTATATGGTGCATTGCCCTCCAATGAAGTAATTGATAATATTGGCATTAAGCCAGTTATGAGCTTTTGTGGTAGTATTGTAAATGTTAGAAAAGTCAAAAAAAATACGCCAGTCAGTTATGGAGGTGTCTATAAGACAGCGTCAGATACAAATATTGCAGTAATACAGACAGGTTTCGCTGACGGGTTTCCTAGGCCATGGTTTGAGCAGGGTTATGTGATTTATAATGGGCAAAAATTTAAGATCGCTGGACGAGTTTGCATGGATCAGTTGATGGTTGACTTTGGTAATGTAGTTCCAGGGCTAGGCGATGATGTTTTGTTTTTTGGCGAAAATCAGATTGGAAAATTACCTGTTGAGAACATTGCTGATCAGATAAATAGTACACCTTATGTTTTGTTCACAGCTGTAGGCGGCAGAACAAAATTAATTTATATAAATTAATAATTTATTTTGAAGAAATTGTACAATCAAAAAAGCAAAGATTTATTAGTAAAAAAACTTGAATCTGAAGACTTCAATCGAACAACCTGTTCATTTTATAAATACGTAAACATTGTTGATCCCTTAACATTTAGAGATAAAGTTTATGAAGAATTTGATAGTCTTGAAATTTTAGGGAGGATATATATTGCCAAAGAGGGGGTAAATGCTCAAATTAGTGTGCCAGAAAAAAATTGGGGTATATTTTTGAAATTGATAAGCAATATAAAATTGTTTAACGATGTCGATATAAAAACTGCCATTAATGATGGAATTTCTTTTTATAAGCTAGTTGTGAAAGTAAAAAAAGAAATAGTTGCTTACAACATTCCAAAAAGTAAGTTTAATATGGACATTGTTGGTGAACATTTAAATACAAAGCAATTTAATGAAGCTATTGAGAATTCGAATACTACAGTTATAGATATGCGTAATATTTATGAGAGCGAAGTTGGGCAGTTTATTTCAGCAGAAATACCACTAGTTGAAAAATCTAAAGATTTACTTCCTGAAGTAAGGAGAATGTTGAAAGGTAGAGAGCATCATCAAGTATTACTCTATTGTACTGGGGGCATTCGCTGTGAGAAGGCTAGTTCATTTTTAATTAATGAAGGTATAAAAAATGTCAAGCAGTTACAAGGCGGTATAATTCAATATGCTAATGATGTTAAGAAAGAGGGCTTAGAATCTAAATTTATAGGTAAAAATTTTGTATTTGATGCTAGGCTTGGTGAAAGGGTGACGGAAGATATTATTTCAACATGTCATTTGTGTGGAGAGACATCTGATTGTCATAAAGATTGTAAAAATGATGCTTGTCATATTCTTTTTATACAGTGTTCAATATGCGATGAGAAGTTAAATGGATGTTGCTCTATTGAATGTAAAAAAATAGCTTCTTTACCAATTGCTGAGCAGATAAAATATAGAAAGAATCAGAAATTTGTTGATAAAAGACGCTATTTTAAAAGTACTAAACTTTAAATCATAAAAAATTGAAATTGCCAATTCTATACTCATTTCGTCGCTGCCCATATGCTATGCGAGCTAGAATGGCCTTATATTATTCTAAAATAGATTATGAACATCGTGAAATTTTACTTAGAAATAGGCCCGAAAAATTATATCAACTGTCACAAAAAGGAACTGTTCCAGTATTAGAGCTGCCAAATGGTGATGTAATTGATGAAAGTTTTAATATTATGAAATGGGCATTATCTATAAATGATCCAGAAATGTGGTTTGATAAAAATAAGGAAGAGCAAGTTGATTTGATAAAGCTAAATGATGATAAATTTAAAAAATGGTTAGACAAGTATAAATACCATGTTCGTTTTCCAGAGTATCCATTAGAGTATTATAGAAGAGAGTGTGAGAAAATATTAGACATTTATGAAGTTAGACTCAAAGATAAATCCTTTCTTTTTGGCGCTACAATATCTCTAGCAGATGTTGCTATCATGCCTTTTGTTCGTCAATTTTCTAATGTGGACATTGGCTATTTTAATAACAGGTTCACTTTTCTTTCAAAATGGAAACAAAGCTTAATATCATTAGAAATTTTTTCTAAGATGATGAATAAGTTTGAAGTTTGGGAGGAAAATAAGGATGGGGAGAGTATCTTATTTACTTAACTTTCTAGTCATCATCTGGGTTTCTTACCCATGAGCGCCTGTCTCTAAACGATTTAATTTTCATATCTGCCCAATCGTTTACAATATGTTTGATTCGTTCTAATTGTTCTGGATTATCCTTAATTGAATCATCAAGTGTTTTTAACATTTCATTTCTTTGTGTATCAACATCATTTGAACTTCTATTATCATGTTCAGCTAGTTCGTTTTGTTCTTTTTCAAATTGAGACTGACGACGTTCGACTTCTCTGACTTGGCCTTGATTACTCCACGTAATAGCAAATCCAATTATTATAAGTGCAATGATAAGTATTATGCCACTATCCATATTTAACCTCCAATCATAATCGGTTGTATACCTAGTCCTACCCAGTAAAATATTATCATAACAATGATAATTACTAATGCAGCTGGCCAGGCAAAAGTTGCCATTCTGATAAAATCTTTAGCATCTAAAAGTCCAGCAGAATACACTACTGAGCTTGCGGGTGTTCCAATAACTAGCCAAAATGCCATAGATGTAGAAATGGCAAGCGCAACACCAACAATTATTGGGTTAGTCCCAGAGCTTACAGCCATTTCAAGCACAACAGGTCCAATAACAGCAACAGTAGCTCCTGCACTCATTAGATTTGTCATTAGAGCTCCAATTAATGCTACCAGGATTGCCAAAGGAAGACCTTCTTGAATATTAAATGTTGTTAAAATATTAATCAAACTATCTGCTAACCATTTAGCGGCACCGCTTGATTTAAATACAGCACCAAGGCTTATCGCTCCTGCATAAAGTACAATAACTCCCCAGCTTACATTTTTTTCATAATCAGACCATGAGGTTAGGCCTAACAACATAAATAACACTGTTCCTGTCATTGCTACACCTCCTAAACCTAAAGGGAATCCAAGCACCGGAGCGATTAAATCTTTATCTGTTATCCAGGCAATGATCATTAATAGTGCTATGCCAGCAACCATCCATTGTTCACGGGTCATTTTACCATGTTTTTTTAAATCCTCTCTCAATGTATTAACTGCATCTGAAAGATCATCTACTTCTGGTTTATATAAGAAAGGTAATAGAAATGCAAAAAATAAACCAAGGAATAGCGTATAGAAAGAACCTAGTATCATCCATTGCATAAAACTTATTTCATATTCTGGACCTAGATTACCAAGAAAACCAATCATTATGGCATTTCTAGCACCTCCGGTAGGACTCATCGGCGCTCCAACCATACAGCCTATAGCAATCGACATCATTAGTAATTTACCAAGTTGGGTTGCGTCTCCAATTTTTTTACTAGTTAACGTGTAAAGTGCCATTGCAATTGGTAAAAACATAGGAGCGATGGAGGCTTCGCTTATAAATGCAGATGGTATAGCTGTGCCAACCAAAATTCCCAGAACGATATTCCGAACTTTAGTTCCTGCTAAATTCATAACTAGCATACCAATGCGCTTATCAAGCCCATATTTGACCATTGTTGCCCCCATAGCTAGAGATCCAGCTATGAACCAGACAGCATCGTGAGCATATGTTGCTACAACATTTTTAGGTTCAGTAATTCCAAAAAATAATTGAACCAATCCAATGAAAAGTGCAACAGCAGGCATAGGTAACGCCTCTGTTGCGAAAAACACTGTACAGCATCCAAGCAAAGCAATTATTATTTTCATATTAAATGCTTTATTTGAAATTTCTTCTGCACTTAATTCACTAAATAAATCCTGCGCTTTTGCGGTCATGGATTCAGGTGTTGGCATTGCCCAAATCAATACAAAAACAAGTAAACCGATTCCAAACCATTTGAAATCAGTTGTTTTATCGAAACCGCCTCCAGATTCTTTTTTATTTGACATGTTCTAAAAATGGTTAATTATTTTCATTGATGCAAGAAAAAATTTATTTCATAAAATGAAACATATTATATTGAATTACTTCAATAATTAATTTTACTATCGTCTATGAATTCCATTTACATAATACTATGTATTATAATATACTTTTTATTTCTTTCAGTAATCTCCCTTTTGACAGGAAAAAATGATGGAAATGAATCGTTCTTTTTAGGTAATAAGGAATCTCCTTGGTACATAGTTGCTTTTGGAATGATCGGCACCTCGCTCTCAGGTGTTACGTTCATATCTGTTCCTGGATGGGTTGCATCAAGTCAATTTAGTTACATGCAGATGGTATTTGGGTACCTATTAGGTTATGCCTTTATAGGACTTGTCTTAATGCCTTTGTATTACAAATTGAATCTTACATCTATCTATACGTATTTATACGATAGGTTCGGATTCTTTTCATACAAAACAGGTTCATTATTTTTTATCCTTTCAAGAACAATTGGTGCTTCATTTCGATTATACATCGTGGCTAGGGTTTTACATCTAAGCATATTTGAAAACCTGGGAACTCCTTTTTTTCTAACAGTATTAGTCACAATAGTCTTAATATGGTTTTATACCTTTCGCGGTGGAATTAAAACAATAATATGGACAGATACATTACAAACATTTTTTATGCTTTTAGCTTTACTTATTTCTGTGTATTTAATATCTAAAGATCTTGGTCTAAGTTTTACAAATATCATTCCATTTATCGCTGAGAGTGAATATTCAAAAATATTCTTTTGGGAAGGAGACCAACATTTCATAAAACGGTTTTTTACTGGAGCATTTATCGCTATTGTCATGACTGGCCTTGATCAAGATATGATGCAAAAAAATCTTAGCTGCAAAAACATTGGTGAAGCTCAAAAAAATATGCTTTATTTCAGCATAAGTTTGATTTTTGTAAATCTGATGTTTTTATCTCTGGGAGCGTTACTGTACACTGTTGCAGGTAAGCACGGGATTATTTTCTCTAAGCCAGATGATCTCTTTCCAGCTGTTGTGTTAAGTGAAACTCTGGGTTTCCCCTTAATTATAATTTTTATTTTAGGTTTAATAGCAGCTGCATATTCTAGTGCAGATTCTGCTTTAACATCGTTAACTACGTCTTTTTGTGTAGACATATTAAATATTAATGTTCAAGATAAATTGAGCATTATTAAGAGGAAATATGTTCATTTATCATTTTCAATTTTAATTTTTTCCGTTATAGTATTATTAGACTTCATAAATGACCAAAGTATTATAAGTGCTATTTTTAGTGTGGCTGGATTTACATATGGGCCTCTCTTAGGCTTGTATTTTTTTGGATTATTTACCTCATATAAAGTTCATGATAAATTTGTACCATACGTTGCAATTATCGCTCCAATTTTAAGCTATTTTATTCAAAAGAATTTCTCTATAGGATTTGAAATTTTATTAATAAATGGTCTAATTGTTTGTCTTGGATTGCTACTTATAAAGAAGGATAATGTATAATTAACAAAATAGTAAAAATATTTTTATTATATCTTTTAATTAATAATTGTTTCAATGTTGCTCAGGCCCAGCGCAGGGAGTTTGAGTATTCAAAAATCATAGAAGTTCCAGACCTTTCATTTTTCAATCATGTATATACAGGTTTAGATATCTTAGAACAGATGGATTACAAACATATAAAGAATAAAAGCATCGGTATTTTTTGCAATCAAACAGCTGTAAACAGGAATGATAATCATATTTTAGATTTAATTGGTAAAGATAAAAGTATAGATGTGAAAGCGATCTTTGAACCTGAATATGGAATTTGGGGAGTAGATGATAGTAGGGCGAAGTTAAGTGGTGGTAATAGAACAGATCCCATATCAGGAGCAAAGATTTTTAATTTATTAAAAAGAAGTTTATATCCACCAGATTGGATTTTAAAGGAATTGGATTTAATTGTGATAGATATTCAGGATACAGGCTCAAGATATTCAACCTTCATTGCTTCAATTACAAAATTATTTGAATCAGCGAGCAGACATAAAATTCCAATTCTTGTTCTGGATAGACCAAACCCCATTGGTGGATTAAAAATTGAGGGCCCACTTCCAAGAACAAGTTATCAATCATTTGAAGCCTATCATCTTTTGCCTATTAGGCATGGCATGACAATAGGTGAGATCTTATTGATGGTAAATGAAATGGGCTGGGCAAAAGATCTTTTGAGAGTGGACCTTAATATTATTCCTGCTGTCAACTGGGGTAGGTCCCAGTATTTGAACGATACAAAATTACCCTGGAAAAATCCAACCCCTTTTATAAATAATATTGATGCCTTAATAATGTATTCAGGCATGGATTTAATGCGCGGGACGAACTTGAACATTGGAATTGGAACAGATCATCCTTATTTAATTTTTGGAGCTCCTTGGTTAGCTACTGGGTTTTTTAAAGAAAAATTAGATATGCTTGGGCTACCTGGAGTTAGGTTTGAGGAAATTGAATACAAGCCGCAAGGGACTATCTATAACAAAATTATTCCAAAGTACATAAATAGGTTTTGCAGTGGAATAAAAATAATTGTTGAAGACAAATATGTAGTTAAGCCAGTTGAGGTTGCTACTACGATTATTACATTGATTGAGAGGTTACACCCTAGAGAGTTTCAATGGGCCCCACATGGTTATTTAGATAAACTGTATGGGTCTAATCAATTAAGATTATTTGTAGCCCAAAAAAAACCACCATCATATTTATCTCCTCAATACATGCATGATGAAATAGAATTTAGTAAGTTTAGAAAAAAATTTTTGTTATACTAAATTTGATTTATACGCTACTAATTATTCTAGTATCATTTACCCATGGTCAGGTATTACCTACAGTGCCAGCTAATATATTTAGAATTTCAGTGCAGAACTATAATAGCTCAAGTAGCATGATCTCAAATGAACAACAGTTTGGTATTCATGGCATTAGTAAAGCATATTTTGACAATACCATAAAAAATGATTTTGGAGCATATACTAGTTCAAATGATTTATATCATATTGGCTCAAACCAATTAAGTCAGTTTGTAACAATTGGATCCTTTCTTAATGAGTTTAATTCAATATATGGAACAAATTTGCCAATATTTGATGCAGGTTATGTTGATACTTCAAGATCTGTTATTTCAAATGGCTTATTATCAGAAGAAAGAAAACAAGATGAATCAGGCAGGAGTATTAAAATAGATTATGGAATTTCCAATGACATCATGTTAAGCATTGAAATACCAACTATTGGTTCTTTAAATGAGAAATATAGTAATTCTGCTACGATAGATCGCGTTTATGGTGCAGACGGTATCATTAATTATCACCAAAATGCAAAAACAAAGATTGATTCTTTCTTCCAAACAAACTCATTTATCACATTGCCAGTAGGAGTAAGAGATACGTTAGAGACAATATATGATCAGCTTTATAGTTTACGTAGTAATAGTTCTGTTTTATGGGCACTTCATGGTAGGGATAATCCTTTTTCAAGAGGATTTATTGACCCTAGGTTTATGACGCCCAATTATAGCCAAGGTGATACTGTGGTTTTTGATAGTCTAATTAGTTTTTATAGCCCCAAAAACCGTTCTGCATCTGGAATAGGAGATGTGTCATTCGGGGTCACTGCACTTTTATACGGGAGCCCTTCATGGTCAAATATAAAAGCAAGTGTATTATATGGAAAACTATCTGTTTCTGTACCGTTTGGGTATACAATTGAGCGTTTTAGTGCAATCGGATTCAATCAACTAACAAAAATGAACATAGGAGCTGGAGTTAGTCGTATTAGTTTTGGATTGTTTGGAGGATACAATTGGAATGACAAAGCCAATACCCGTTTATTTGGTTCAATTAGTATGGCATCCAGTGGATCTGAAGTGTTAAATACACCATTGAATTTATTTGCTGGAGCCCATACAAACCCTGATTCTATGATTAGTAGAGTGGGGGAGACTCATAAGTTTAAAGAAGGTAATTGGTTTAAAACTTTAATTGGTTTTGAAACTGAATTAATTGATAACAGGCTCTTAATTAAATGTAAATCTTTGACAGCAGTAAAATCTAAGGATGATTATTCATCGCTCGATAAAAATTGGGATACCTGGATGGAGGGTAGAAAGGGATATGATACTGAAATGGCCAAGTGGGACTATTGCATTGAAGCATGGATTTTAAATTCTACATCAAAGGCTAGAATAGGTCCTTTGAGTTTTGATTTTGTTTTTGGATATAAAAATACAATTAGTGCTAAAAATACATTTGAAGGTCATAAATTATATTCAGGTATTACGACATACTTACAAGGATGGTAAAAATTGGATAAAAAGAAAGTATTTAGCTGGACTTTATATGATTGGGCGAATTCTGCATTTGCCACTACAGTGATGGCAGGGTTTTTTCCAATTTTTTTTGAAAAGTATTGGTCAAATCCCGATTTCGTCGATAAAAGTACTTTTTATTTAGGCTTAAGTAATTCAGTTGGATCGTTAATTGTTGCCATAATGGCACCATTTTTAGGGGCAATATCTGATACAGGGTCTACAAAGAAAAAATTTCTTTTCACATTTGCATTTTTAGGAATTTTATCGACCAGTTTATTATTTTTCGTTCAGCAGGGTGACTGGCAGTTGGCTGCGGCACTGTATGTAGTCGGAACGATCGGTTTTTCTAGTGGTAATGTATTTTATGATTCATTATTACCTGCAGTTGCTAAAAAACCAAAATATGATTTTGTTTCATCTTTAGGTTATTCGATGGGCTATCTTGGCGGCGGAGTTTTATTTATTATTAACATTTTAATGTATCAAAATCCACATTGGTTCGGTATCCAAGATTCTACCACCGCAATACGCTTATCTTTTGTTACTGTGGCAGTCTGGTGGGCTGTCTTCTCAATTCCGATTTTTTTATTTGTTCCAGAACCCAAAAATAAGGATGATATTATTTTTTCTGATGCTGTAAAGCTAGGATGGGTTCAGTTAAAAACTACTTTTTCAGAAATAAAGCAGATGAGGATAATTGGATTATTTCTTTTATCATATTGGTTGTACATGGATGGGGTAGATACAATAATACGAATGGCAGGAAAACTTGCTTTGTCTATGGGTTTTGAAGCAAGTGATATGTTATTTGTGCTTATTTTAGTTCAATTAATTGGATTCCCAGCTGGACTATTATTTAACTGGTTCAGTTCAATTATTAAACCTAAAAATGCTGTATTAGTGGCAATACTTTTCTATACGATAGCTACTGGGTCTGCATATTTTATGACATCAAAAATTCATTTTTATGCCCTTGCTGGAATTATTGGCCTTTTCCAAGGCGGAATACAAGCAATTAGCCGAAGTCTCTTCGCAAGATTAGTTCCTTTGGGAAAAGAAGGAGAGTTCTTTGGATTTTATAATATGCTAGGGAAATTCTCTGCTGTTGTGGGACCAATTTTACTTGGTACAGTTACTCTAATGACTGGTAATGCCAGAATGGGTTTGTTTGCATTAATTGTATTGTTTGTTGGGGGTGGATTATTATTAACTAAAGTAGATTTTGATGAAGGTGAAAGAATTGCAAAAGAATTTTCAAAATAGTTTGCGGTTGATTTTTATTGCATGAAATTTTATTTAAGTACTAAGTTTGTTTATGTAAGGCCCCGTCAGTGTGGCGTGCTCTTCAGAGAAAATTGTCTTTCTCGAGGGTGAGCTGACGGGGCCTTATCACATAATAAATATGCACCATACAAAAGAAATAGTACGATATTCTCAATTAGTGATGCCACAAGACGCAAACGTTGTGGGTACATTATTTGGTGGTCAAATGATTTCTTGGATGGATATTGCTGTAAGTAAAGCAGCCCATAGAATTTTAAAAAATTCTCCCGCAGATTCTGCTGTTACGAGAGCAATTGACGCTACAGAGTTTAAGGAGCCTGTTTATGTAGGGGAATGGGTTAATTTTGAGGCTTTGGTCACGGATCTTGGTAAAACATCCATCAAGGTCAGTATAAAGGCTTACGCGGAAGGAAGGCATGATGAAAGAAGGTTAGCATGCGTTTCAGAATTCACAATGGTAGCGGTGAAACAAAATGATGATGGTTCCTATTCAAAATGCATTCATGGTCAAAAATTAGAATCCTAGTCCATACCCAAAAGGAGATAGAGATAAATGTCAAAAAATAAAGTTTTTAAACCATCAGGAGATTGGATTAAAAAGTCTCATGTTGATTCGCTTGAAAAGTATGAAAAGATATATCATGATTCTGTGTCAAACCCAGATGAATTTTGGGGAACTATTGCTGATAGGTTGAAATGGTACAAAAAATGGGATAGTGTATCGGACGTTGATTATAAAAAAGCTGATATCCAATGGTATTTAAATGGGAAGTTAAATGTTAGTTATAATTGTCTTGATCGTCATGTACAAGAGGGTAATGGAGATAAAACTGCAATAATTTGGGAAGGAAATGACCCTACAGAAGATAAAAAGTATAGTTATTCTGAATTACTAATTGAGGTAAAGAAATTTGCGAACGTTCTTAAATCTAATGGAGTAATAAAGGGTGATAGAGTTTGTCTATATATGCAAATGATTCCTGAACTCGCCATAGCCATGCTTGCGTGTTGTAGGATAGGAGCAGTACACTCTGTGGTTTTTGGAGCATTCAGTGCTGATTCATTAAGAGATAGAATAAATGACTCATCATGTAAGATTCTCATTACACAAGATACAGGTGTAAGGGGAACAAAGGATAACATTCCAATGAAGGCTAATGCTGATAAAGCATTATTAGAGACTCCATCAATTAGTAGTGTTCTAGTTGTTAAAAGAACAGGCGTTGATGTAAAAATGATTGAGGGAAGGGATTTATGGTGGCACGAGCAAATTAGTAGTGCTAGTAATAATTGTGATCCAGAAGAAATGGATGCTGAGGACCCATTATTCATACTTTACACCTCGGGATCGACAGGTAAACCAAAAGGGGTGTTGCATACTTCTGGTGGTTATCTTGTATATGCTTCTTACACTCATGAAATGATTTTTGATTACCAGAAAGATGATATCTATTGGTGTACAGCAGATATTGGTTGGATTACAGGTCACTCATACATTGTGTATGGACCGATGTCAAACGGAGCTACTACAATAATGTTTGAAGGTGTACCAAATTTTCCAGATTTTGGAAGATTTTGGGATGTAGTAGATAAACATAACGTAAACCAATTTTACACTGCTCCCACTGCACTAAGGGCGTTGATGAAAGAGGGTAATAGTTGGGTAAAATCAAGAAACCTGAGCAGTTTAAGACTTCTTGGAACAGTAGGTGAGCCTATCAAAGAACCAGAGTGGCAGTGGTATTATGATATAGTAGGAAAAAAAAAATGTCCAATTGTTGATACTTGGTGGCAAACTGAAACGGGTGGTATTCTCATTTCACCTCTACCAGGTGCTACACCATTAAAACCTGGATCTGCAACATTACCATTTTTTGGAGTTCAGCCTGTCTTATTAACCGATAATGGCAAAGAGATAGATGGGAATAGTGTTCAAGGGCTTCTTGCATTAAAGTCATCATGGCCTGGTCAAATGAGAACGATTTATGGAGACCATAATAGATTTTTTGATACTTATTTTTCTCAATTTAGTGGATATTATTTTACCGGGGATGGCGCAAGAAGAGATGGTGATGGATATTATTGGATTACCGGTAGAGTTGATGACGTATTAAATATATCAGGTCACAGAATTGGAACAGCAGAAGTTGAAGGTGCTATTGGAAAAGCTGATGGTGTTGCTGAGGCTGCTGTAGTAGGCTTTCCTCATGAAATCAAAGGTCAAGGTATATATGCTTTTGTAACGCTTATGACTGGCGAAGAAGCATCAGGTAAAAAGCTGAGTAAAATCATTGAATCAGTAGTAAAGGATATAGGTCCCCATGCAAAACCAGATAAAATTCAATTTACTCCTGCATTGCCTAAAACACGATCTGGTAAAATTATGAGACGCATTTTAAGAAAAATAGCTGAGAAAGATACAGATAATATGGGAGATATATCGACTTTAGCTGATCCAAGTGTTGTAGAAAACCTTATTTTAGATTCGTCTCAAGTTTAATATTTGCTTTTCTTATTCTAGAAGTAAGTAACTTAATTATTTGCTTCATGATATCGGCATTACTCTCCATTAATTCATAGAAAACATCCTGATTAATTTTTAATAAGACTGAATCTTCTTTGGCTATTGCATCCGCTGATCTAGTTTCGTTATCTAGGAGCGCCATTTCTCCTAGGGAAGCCCCTTTTTTTAATTCTGCAATTTCTTTTGATCCCTTTTTAATGGAAACAAGGCCTTCAAAAACAATGAACATTGAATCTCCTGCATCACCCTCATTGAAGATTGTGCTATTTTTTTCATATGGTCTTGCTTTTGAAATTTTAGAAACTTGCGAAAGCAATTCCCCAGGGATTTCTTGAAATAGGTCAACTGTTTTTAATAAAAGTGTTTTTTCTAATATTGTAAACATAGTTTGCTCCAATTGATTTGTGTATTTTATTAATGGTACTATTGTCTTCTTGTTTGGAAAATTTTTAAAAATTTGTCCCAGTATTGGATTGTTGGCTACATTATCCCATTCAATTTCATTAAGCAGCTCAAATTTATTTTTTATCAAACAATCAATACTTATTGCAGCTTTCCAATTATTATGTGAAATAGCCCAATTTTTTAGCCAACTCTCAAAAGGGTATTTTTCTTGTTCTTCCTTTATATCCTCTTTTTTATAATCATTTTCAGGGTCTACAATGGGCATTAAAAGTTTTCTTGATTCTCTTGAAAAAGAAGAATCAAAAAATTCCAATATGTAAGGCAAGTCCTTATCTTCTTTGTTAATTAAAGATTTAATATGTGAATCAATCGGAGAGTTAGGAATAGTTAGAGTTACTAATTTCAATATTATGTAGAGAAGTTTTCTTTTTTCAAAATTTATTTGATCAATGATTAGTTCACTGCCTTGAGCACTCTCAGCTAATTTTTCAAGACAATAAAACCTAAAGTATTGGTCTGTATATATTTTAATATAATTATGGAAATTGCTTTCATAATCATATTCATATTCTTTCTTTTTTGCTATTTTAAGTAGTGATTCTGAAATTGCAGATGAGATTAATAAATTTTCAACATTTAAAAACTCTTTGTAGATATCTATAACAATAGCTTGATTGTATTCTGTCATGCATCTTATGATACCAATTTTTAACTTATCACTGGCTCTTAAATCTTTTAGTTGGCTAATTAATTTGGGTAGAACTAATTCTTGATTGTAAAGTCTTAGAATGTTTCTGGCATTTTGAGCACATTTTATATTTTCAAGATTTGATATAATTGCTGGTATATATTTTGTTTGCAAGCGATTACCAGCGACATTTAATGCAGATTTACTTATCTCAATTGATTTATGATTAAGAAGATCAATTAATGTTTTTTCTGGCAAAAGAGATGTTGAATCTTTTAGATAATCTAAAGCTATTGCAGTAGTGCTTTCATCCTTTATGTCTAAGAAATTATTAAGAATGACTTTTGCTTTGATATGTTCCGGATCATGCTTGAGAATTGCAACTGATGTCGATGCAATTTTATGAGGACTGGTGCTAAAGAGTTGATCTGATAATTCATTTAAATATTTTGTAATGGTGCTTTTATCAAAAAGTGATACCGCGATTGCTCCAATTTGATCATCTTGCTTTGATAGTTTTAATAATAAATCTTCATCAATAAAATTGTTTTTTTCATATGCTAAAAGAAGAATTTGTTTTTTTATTTCATCGTCTTCTGATTTTAACATGCTATTTAGTTTGCTAGTCCATTTTTGCAGGTTCATATTTTTTATTAGATCTAAGGCAAACATTTGTTGATGAATATTTTTATTTTCAAGAGCTTCTTTAATAGTGGTAATTATTTGGTCATCTGTTATGTCAAATTGAATTTCGTTTAAATTAAGCTGACGATGGTTTATCGCTTTTTCAACAGCAGAGATATATTTTTTTCTAATCCTTAAATTATTTCCAAGCCAAACGACAATGATCAAAACAGCAGGAATACTTAGTAAAAATATTTGATCATCATTTAAAAATTCAAGAGCTACAATTATGTATATAATCAATCCAATAGTACCTTCAGCAATTGATTTAAAAGAGGAATCAATAATAGGCTTTGCTATTCTGGCTCTGCTTTTTGGAATTGGTGTCCAAAGCATTTCGTTTGAGGCGCTTTGAACAGAAAATTTAAAAGACTGGTCAAACAGGCGGGCGATAAATATGCTAGATAAGTTTGCAAAAACTAGAAAAGAAGCTGAACCAATTATTAGCCCCAAAGGCATAATAATTAAACCACCTAGAATACCAAATTTCTGGAGAATGAATCCTGTTAGAAAAAGCTGCATTATAAGAGTTGTACCATTTAAGTACATGTAATAGTCGCCAAAAAAAGATGCTAGCTGTTCACTAGATTGAAAGCTGTTGGCTGCGGTAATTTTGAATTGGTATTCAATGATTCTTGAACAAATTGCAGCAGCGCATACCATCACAAGAATTGATTTTAGATATGGATCTAATATTTCTTTCGTCGAAGAAAAGTCATTTTCATTAGATTTCTTTGCTGGTTTAGTAGTTCTGTGTTTGTTAAGTATCTGTGCAAATATTGGCAACAAAGCAATCATAATTATGGTAGGTATTATTAATTCTTCTGCACCATATTTATTAACAAAAGGTCTCATTAGGTATCCTGCGCTGATGCCAGCAATTGAACCACCGATGCCAATAAGGCTAAAAAGTCTTTTTGCTTGACGAGGATTAAATATTTCGCCTGCTAAAAGCCAGAATTGAAAAATTGTTATCGAGATTATCACATCAACCCATGCATAAAATATTGGTATCACAAATCCGCTAAGGTTCAAACGAATTAAAAATAATGTTATGCAAAAAAATATTGAGGAAGACCGAATCACTTGAATAAGATCTAGAGTTGAAGTGATTTTATTATAGATATATATGACCACAACCATTAATCCGGCAACAAGTGAAAACATAAGCGGGAGGAGTGACTTATCAAATTGGGTAAGAAAAAAAGTATCTCTAGCGCTTGCGCCTGTTATGCTCGAACCAACAATGCAAAAGAACATCATCATTAGTATTCCTATTGGTCTTCGTTCTTCTTTTCTTAGTTTAATCATAGTTTGATAAAATTTTATGTAATGAATTCTTCATTCATTTAAATGTCAATGGTTTGTTTGTAATGAGAAATTACAAATAGTAATTTTCACATTGAAATTTGATTAAAAATTAGAACAAGGAAAGTAAATGTCACATCATCCGAAAATAAGCATTATTAAAAATTTAACAACTAGCTCATCAAGCGATATTGTTTTTATAGGTATTTATAAAGATAAAACTTTAACTCCAAGTGGGAAAAATTTAAGCACTGATATTAGATCAGGATTTGATAGCGGCATAAAAAGTGGAGATGTAAAAGGCAAAACTGGTGAATTAAATTTTTTCTATGTAGATGGTCGCAAATATGCATTAGTAGGACTAGGGAGCAAATCTAAAATAAATGCTGAAAAAATAAGAATTGCTTCTGGTTCTGCAATCAGGTCAGCAATATCAAAAAAAGCAAAAACTATTACATTAGATTGTTTCTGCTCTGAAATTGACAGTTGTCAGCCTATGGGTGAAGGTATTGCGCTTGGAGGCTATGAATATAATGATCTGAAAACCATGGATGATAAAAGTTTCAGTATCAGTGAAATAGAAGTTGTCAACGCAAATGAAGATCAATTAAATGATGGAATTGTAATAGGTCAAGCTGTTTGTTTTGCTAGAGACCTTGGAAATCGTCCTGGAAATGTTGCCACTCCAACTCATTTAGCAAATGCCGCCAAAGATATATCCGAGGCTGGAAATATAGATAT
>CENJ01033604.1_pt1 | contig 16714 bp, 15 predicted proteins | sample 356161 | NCBI WGS metagenome assembly CENJ01 (sample SAMEA2619531, study PRJEB7988) | marine metagenome | biome: marine biome (ENVO:00000447); feature: surface water layer (ENVO:00002042); material: "saline water (ENVO:00002010), including plankton (ENVO:xxxxxxxx)" | depth 5 m
AAAAAAAAAAGCTTAGATAGCAAAAGTGTTGGTCAAAGATTAGTGTCGGCATTAAAAGAATTGGGCCCAACGTTTATTAAGCTTGGTCAATTTCTCGGAACAAGACCTGATATTGTTGGCAAAGATCTAGCTAAAGAACTCCAAAGCTTACAAGATGACTTGCCACCCTTTGATATGGAAATAGCAAAAAAAAGTATAAGTAATGAAATTGGAGAAGAAAAGTACAAACAAATTGAAAATTTAAGCAAACCGATAGCTGCGGCTTCTATAGCGCAAGTTCATTTTGCAACAATTGAGGGTAAGCAATATGCGATTAAAGTATTAAGACCTGGTATTGAAAAGAAATTTAATGAAGAATTAGAAGCGTTAATGTTATTTGCTTCAATAGTGGAAACAATTTTACCTAAAACAAAAAGGCTTAAATTAATTGAAATAGTTCATTTGCTTAAAGAAATTACTGCCATTGAGATGGATTTAAGATTTGAAGGATCAGCGGGCAGTGAATTAAAGAATAATACAAAATCTGATCCAAAATTTAAAGTGCCTAATATTAATTGGGATTTTACATCAAAAAGAGTTTTAACTTCTGAAAAAGTAGAAGGCATCAGTATAAAAGAATTAGATAAAATTAATGAACTTAAAATTAATAAAAAAGAACTTGCAAAAAATATAATTCAAAATTTCCTAAGACAAGCTGTTGGAGATGGTTTTTTTCATGGCGATATGCATCAGGGAAATCTTTTTGTAGACTCAGATGGAAACATTATTCCAGTTGACTTTGGAATAATGGGTAGATTAGATAAAGATAATCGTAAATATTTAGCTGAAATTTTATATGGCTTCATTCAAAGAGATTACGAAAAAGTTGCTGACGTACATTTTATTGCAGGGCTAGTTCCTTTAGATCAATCAAAAGATGCTTTTTCTCAAGCACTTAGATCCATTGGAGAGCCTATTTTTGGACAATCAATTAAAAATATTTCGGCGGGAAAATTATTAGCACAACTCTTTGAAATTACAGAACAATTTAACATGGCAACTCAGCCTCAACTTTTACTTTTACAAAAAACTATGGTTGTAGTTGAAGGGGTGGCTAGAACACTTGATGAGGATGCAAATATCTGGGAAATATCAAAACCAGTTTTGGAAGGGTGGCTAAAAAAAGAAGTTGGGCCTGAAGCAAAGATAAATCAAGCTATCAAAACTACATCGCAAGTTATGGACAGGCTACCAGAGCTGCCAGGTATGATGGACAAAGCCTCAAAAGCATTGGAACTACTTGCTGCTGGAACAGTGGCATCAAATAATGATATGGCAAAAAAATTTGAATTTGAAAAATTAAAAATAAAAAATCAACAAAATAAAATAATTATATTTATCTTATTAGTGGTAATATCATTATTAGTATTATTTAATTAAGCTCTAATGAAAAATAATAAAAAAATTTTATTAATTATTTCTGGTGGTATAGCTGCCTACAAAATTTTAGACTTAATTAGAAATTTACGCTCAAAAAACTATGAAATAAAAACAATATTAACAAAAACTGCAGAAGAATTTGTAACACCTCTGTCAATTTCATCATTGTCTAATAACAAAGTTTATCTTAACAAATTTGATCTTAATGAAGAAATTGAAATGGATCATATAGCTTTATCAAGATGGGCGGATTTAATTTTAGTAGCTCCTGCTACTGCCAATATCATTGAAAATATCTCTAATGGTTCGGCAAATGACTTTATTAATACTGTTATTCTTGCGTCTAATAAAAAAATATTTTTAGCACCAGCAATGAATGTAAAAATGTGGGAAAAAGATGCTACTCAAATAAATGTCGAAAAATTGAAAAAAAGAAATTTTTCAATGATTGGTCCATCAGAAGGGCTTTTAGCTTGCGGTGAGTTCGGTGAAGGCAGAATGGCAAATGTTAATGAAATTGAATTTACAATCGATAATTTTTTTATAAAAAAAGATATAAATTTATCAGCAGTGGTTACTACCGGTCCAACAAGAGAATATATTGATCCTGTTAGATATATTTCAAATGAGTCTTCTGGCTTGCAAGGTTATTATATTGCTAAAAAGATGGTTGAGTGCGGAATAAAAACAAAGCTTATAATTGGCCCAACGCAAATTAAAATTGACGACAACATTGATACAATAAAAGTAACTACCGCTCAAGAAATGCTTGAAGCAGTCAAAGAAAGTCTACCTACAGATATAGCAGTATGTTCAGCGGCAGTTTCTGATTTTAGAACCGATAAATTTGAACAAAAAATTAAAAAAAATAATAAAGATTTAAATTTAAAACTATATCAAAATATGGACATACTGAGCTTTATAAGCAATCACAATAATTTACGACCAAAACTTGTCGTAGGTTTTGCAGCAGAAACAAATAATGTAATTGAATATGCCAAAAAAAAACTTGAACAAAAACATTGTGATTGGATAATTGCGAACGATGTTTCTGATAAAAATATTGGTTTTAATTCTAAAAATAATGAAATTTCGATAATTCATAAAAACCAAGAGATTGAAAAAATATCCAAAAGAGAAAAGTCTGAAATTGCAACATTATTAGTTCAAAAAATTTTAAAAGAATTTCCAATTAATGAAAATAAAAGCCTTAATTAAAAAACTTAATCCTAAAGTTAATATCCCTGTATACAAAACAACTGGCTCCTCAGGTTTAGATTTAGAAGCTTTTATTAAACAAGATATTATAATTAGATCAAAAGAAACCGCGTTAATTCCAACAGGAATTTCTGTAGCAATTCCTGAAAATTTAGAAATACAAATCCGACCAAGATCTGGGTTGGCATTTAAGAATAAAATTACAGTATTAAATACACCTGGAACTATTGATGCAGACTTTAGAGGAGAAATTAAAATAATTTTAATAAACTTGGGTGACAAAGATTTTGTAATTAAAAATGGAGATAGAATCGCGCAAATGGTTCTTTGTCCAATTGTGAAAGCAGAATTTGAAGTTAAAGATAATTTGCCAGAATCTATCAGAGGCGAAGGTGGTTTTGGGTCTACTGGTAAAAATTAATGTCACTAACAGTTGATGAAATTGAAAGATACAAAGGTCAAATCAACTTAAAAAAAATTAATATTCAAGGACAATTAAAGTTAAAAAAAGAAAAGATTTTAATTATAGGAGCTGGTGGCATAGGTTCACCATGTGCACTTTTCTTGGCTCGGTCTGGTATTACAAATTTTGGAATTGTAGATTTTGATAAAGTCGCAAAAAGTAACTTACATCGACAGGTCTTATTCGATCAAAAAGACATAGGAAAACATAAAGCTGAAATTACCAAAAAAAAACTTAAACTTATTAATAAAAAAATAAATATAAAAATATTTAAAAAAAAGATTAATGCTAAAAATATAAAATCAATAATAAAAAATTATAATTATATAATTGATGGTACAGATAATTTTCTTTCTAAACTTGTTATAAATGATGAATGCATTAAAAATAAAAAAAAATTATTTATTGGATCAGTAAGTAAATTTGATGCCCATATTTTTTTCTTTGATTTTTCAAAAAAGAGTGCTTGCTTAAAATGTTTTATGCCTAAAGCTCCAAATATTTCACCAAGTTGTCAAGATGAAGGTATACTTGGCACAGTAACAGGATCAGCGGGGGCAATCATTTCAAATGAATTGATAAAAAATATTGCAGGAATCAAGTCAAACCTGAAAAATCATATTTTAATTATAAACTTTGAAACACTTAATTTTAGGAAGGTAAAAATTAATAAAAGTCAAAAATGTAAAAATCATGGATAAACTTTTATTAATAATTTTTGCTATTTTTGTTTTACATCATTCGTCTTCAGCCGAAATTAGAAGTTTAAAAAATAATAAAGTAAATGTTAGACTTGGACCTTCCAAAACTTACCCAGTAAAATTTATTTATAAAAATAAATACTTACCAGTTTTGATTATTGATGAACATTATAATTGGAGAAAAATTAAAGATTATGAAAATGATTTAGGATGGATACATATTTCTCAATTATCTAAAACAAGATCAACAGTAACTACAAAAAATAATCAGGTTATATTTTCGTCTCCTACAGTTTTTTCAAAACCAAAAGCAAGACTTGAAATATATCAAGTTTTAATAATTAGTGAGTGTACCAAAAATTGGTGTAAAGTTAAAAATTCAAAAATTAATGGATGGATAAAAAAAAATTATCTCTGGGGTATACAAAAAGATGAAATTATTAAAAAATAGTAAGGCGTTTTTTGTTTAAATAAATACTTCTATCAAGTATAAACATCTTCTTCATGACAAAAAAAAATTCCTTTACTTACGATGAGCTTATCTCCTGTGCTGATGGAGATATGTTTGGACTTGGTAATGCCAGATTACCTTCGCCTCCTATGCTAATGTTTAATCGTATAACAAAAATTACTGAAAATGGCGGACAATACAATAAAGGTTATATCGAAGCAGAACTAGATATAAAAAAAGATCTCTGGTTTTTTGACTGTCATTTTAAAACTGATCCAGTTATGCCTGGTTGTCTAGGATTGGATGCTCTTTGGCAACTTGTTGGTTTTTTTCTAGGATGGATTGGCAATCCTGGTAAAGGTAGAGCATTAGGTGTTGGAGAAGTTAAGTTTGTAGGTGAAGTTTTACAATCAAACAAGTTAGCTAAGTATAAAATCGATATGAAAAAAATTATAAGAAAAGGGGAGGCGTCAGTAGGTTTAGGTGATGGTGTACTTTTAATTGATGATAAACAAATATATAGTACTAAAAATTTAAAAGTAGGTTTATTTAAAAATAATTTATGAAAAGAGTAGTTGTAACAGGTATTGGAGTTGTTTCTTGCCTAGGTAATAACCAAGATGAAGTCTTTAACTCACTAATTGATTCCAAGTCTGGTATTAGTTTTAGTGAAGAATATAAAGAATATAATTTAAAAAGCCATGTGCACGGCAAACCGAAAATTAATTTTGAAGATTATATAGATCGTAAGGTAATGAGATTTATGGGTGCTGGCTCAGCGTATAATTATATTGCAATGTCTGAGGCTGTTAAAGACTCGGGTTTAAAAGATAATGAAGTAAGTAACATAGAAACAGGCATGATTATGGGCTCTGGCGGACCCTCTATAGAAAATGTAATTTTAGCTGCAGATAAAACTAGAGAAAAAAATCCAAAAAAAATGGGGCCGTTTATAGTTCCGAGAACAATGGCTAGTACCGCCTCCGCTACTTTGGCAACTCCTTTTAAAATCAAAGGAACAAACTATACAATTAGTTCAGCTTGCGCCACTAGTGGCCATTGCATAGGTAACGCAATGGAATTAATTCAACTTGGAAAACAAAAAATTATATTTGCTGGTGGAAGTGATGAGGTACATTATGCAATGACTGCAATGTTTGATGCTATGACCGCACTTTCATCAAAGTACAATGATAATCCTACAACTGCTTCTAGGCCATATGATAAGAACCGTGATGGATTTGTTATTTCAGGAGGTGGTGGCGTATTAGTATTAGAGGAGTACGAACATGCAAGAGCTAGGGATGCAAAAATATATGCTGAAATAACGGGATATGGTGCAACATCAGATGGATATGACATGGTTGCTCCATCAGGAGAGGGTGCTAAGCGATGTATGCAAATGGCTTTAAAAACATCAAATAAAAAAATAGATTATTTAAATACTCATGGAACGTCAACACCAGTAGGAGATATAACAGAACTAAAAGCAGTTAGAGAAGTATTTAAAGATGAAATACCAAAAATTAGTTCGACTAAATCTTTATCAGGACATTCTTTAGGTGCAACATCAGTGCATGAAGCAATCTATAGCTTAATAATGATGAAGAATAATTTTATATCTGCATCAATAAATATTTCAGAAATTGATGATGAGGCAAAAAAATTTCCAATCGTTCAAAAAGTTGAAAAGGATGTCAAGCTTGATGCTATAATGTCCAATAGTTTCGGATTTGGTGGAACAAATGCTACTTTAGTTTTTGAGAAAGTATAGCCATGCTTCTAAAAGGTAAAAAGGGATTAATCATGGGTGTTGCTAATAACAGGTCAATAGCTTGGGGTATATCAAAAAAACTATCAGAACATGGCGCCGAATTAGCTTTTACTTATGTAGGTGATGCTTTAAAAAAAAGAGTAATTCCGTTAGCCGAGTCTTTAGGTTCTAAGTTTACATTAGACTGTAATGTTGAAAATAAAGAGCAAATTGTAAATACTTTTCAGGAAATTAAAGATAAATGGGGTGAATTAGATTTTATTGTTCACGCAGTAGCTTTTTCAGATAAATCTGAATTATCAGGAGAATACTTAAATACTACAAGAGATAATTTTTTAAGAAGTATGCTCATCTCATGCTTTTCGTTTACAGAAGTTGCAAAAGAGGCTGCGCCACTGATGAAAAAGGGCGGAAGTATGATTACTTTAACTTACGAGTCTACTAAGACAATTCCTAACTATAATGTAATGGGAGTTTGTAAATCTGCCCTTGAAACAAGTACAAAATATTTAGCAAGAGATCTTGGTAAAAATGGTATTAGGGTTAACGCGATAAGCGCAGGACCGATCAAAACTCTTGCAGCATCGGCAATCGGAGATGCTAAATTTTTATACAAATGGAATGAGGACCATTCTTTTTTAAAAAGAAATGTTGATATTCATGATGTTGGAAACTCAGCGTTATATCTTTTAAGCGACCTTGCGGGTGGCGTCACCGGTGAAATTCACTATGTGGATGCCGGTTATAATAAAGTTGGAATGCCAGATCCTAAAAATATGTCTTAAGAATCTAAAGCTTCTTTAATAGACAGTTTTACTTTTCCTCTATCAAATCCAACAACTTTGACATTAACTTCGTCACCTTCTTTAACCACATCTGAAACTTTTTCCACTCTTTTAGCTGCCAACTGAGAAATATGAACTAATCCATCTTGTTTTCCAAGGAAATTTACAAATGCACCAAAGTCCATAATTTTAACTACTTTGCCAGAATAAATTTTTCCAATTTCTGGTTTTGCAGTAATATCCTTGATCATTTGCATTGCTTTATTTCTAGACTCTTCGTCTGGCGCAGAAACTGTTACAACACCCTCATCATTAATATCTACTTTAGCTCCAGATACCTCTACAATTTCTCTTATTGTAGCCCCACCTTTTCCAATAACGGCAGCAATATCTTTTTTATCAACTTCTATTTTTTCCATTTTAGGAGTGTACTGCGAAACTTCTGAATTAGATTTGCTGATTGCTTTATTCATTTCTGTCAAAATATCAATTCGACCCTGTTTAGCTTGGTTTAAAGCTTTTTCCATGATTTCAAATGTTATTCCTGTAATCTTAATATCCATTTGAAGAGAGGTAATACCGTCTTCAGTACCTGCAACTTTAAAATCCATATCTCCCAGATGATCTTCATCTCCCAAAATATCACTTAATACTGAAAAATCCTCACCCTCTTTAATTAAACCCATCGCAATTCCAGAAATTGGTTTTGCAATTGGAACACCTGCATGCATTAACGACATAGAGGTTCCACAGACAGTGGCCATTGAAGATGAGCCGTTAGATTCTGTAATTTCTGAGACAACTCTTATTGTGTATGGAAATTCTTCTTGTGAGGGCAAGGAGGCATTTAATGCTCTCCATGCTAATTTCCCATGTCCAATTTCACGTCTTCCTGTCCCAATTCTACCAACTTCACCAACTGAAAATGGAGGAAAATTATAATGCAACATAAACCTTGATCTTTGCATGCCCTCAAGACTTTCTGTTCTTTGCTCGTCATCAGCAGTTGCTAGAGTTGTAGCAACAATTGCTTGTGTTTCACCTCTTGTAAATAACGATGAGCCGTGGGCTCTTGGTAAAATTCCAACTTCGCACTGAATTGCTCTAACTTGATCAAGTTTTCTTCCATCAATTCGAATTTTATTTTTAAGAATTTTTGTTCTCACAATATCTTTTTCTAAATTCTTAAACTGATCCATGATTTCAACTTTAGTGTAAGTTTCATCGCCCTCAAAATTTGATTGAATTATTTCTTTGGCCTCATTGATTAAATTTCCTCTAGTTTTTTTATCTTTTTCTGAAAAAGCTTCTTCTAACTTAGACGTAGCTAATTCTGTAACTTTGTTTTTCAAATTGCTAAAATCTTTTGGCTCAATTAAAATCTCATCTTTATTGACATCTTTTTTTAGCTCCTCGATCATTTTTATGACTGGATCAAAGCCTTCATGACCAAATTTAACTGCTGATAACATTTGATCTTCTGTTAAACCGCTAGCTTCTGACTCAACCATAAGCACAGCATCTTTTGTGCCGGCGACGATTAGTTCTAATGAAGATTCTTGAAGATCTTCTTTTGTCGGGTTTAACACAAACTCGTTGTTTATATATCCTACTTTTGAAGCTGCAACTGGACCCATAAAAGGCAAACCTGAAATGCTTAGTGCTGCAGAACTTGCTATAAGTGATAAAACTTCAGGATCATTTTCTTTGTCGTATGAAATTACTGTAGCTAGTACCTGTGTTTCATTTCTAAATGCATGGGGAAACAACGGTCTAATAGGTCTATCAATCAATCTTGATATTAATGTTTCTGCTTCAGTTGGTCTTGCTTCACGTTTAAAATAACCACCTGGAATTTTACCAGCAGCATAATATTTTTCTTGATAATTTACTGTAAGTGGAAAAAAATCTATATCTGGGTTAGACTTTTTTGCGGCAACAGCAGTTGCCATAATTACAGTATCACCTGATCTTAGAATTACTGCGCCGTCTGCTTGTCTTGCGATTTTTCCTGTTTCAATTGAAAGTTTTATTCCATTCCAATCAATTTCTTTTCTGACGATGTTAAACATAAATTAGCTCCAACTATTTTCTTAGTCCAAGCTGCTCGAGTACTTTTTTATACAAAGTTGGTTCTTTTTTATTTAAGTAATCTAAAAGTTTTTTTCTTCTAATAATTAATTTACTTAATCCAGTATTTGAGTGCTTGTCTTTTTTGTTATTTTTAAAATGTTCAGTTAAATATTTAATTCTCTCAGTTAAAATACCAATTTGAACTTCAGAAGATCCCACATCTTTGTCAGATTTTTGAAGCATCTTAATTACTTTGCTTTTATCTAAGTCTTTTTTAGTCATTAATATTTAAAATCCTTTTTGGATAAAAAACTCCATTTTTCATGGAACCCAAAGCCACAACGTTTTGATGATAATCTGCTAGAATTTCTTTATGCTCTTTAGAACCAACTTCTTCCAACATGCTTACTTTCATTCCGTTTTTAATAAGCTTTAATTTTTTATCATTAATTTTAATTGTCGGTATATGATATAAAACAGACTTAATATCAAGCATGTATTTAAAAAAATCATTAATATTTTCATTATTTATCAGTGTTTTTAGAGTATAAGAGTTTTTTTTTCTAAAAATTCCATCTCTTAATCTTACAATTTTAGAACAATAACAAAAAGTTTTTAGCTCTATTGCTATATCTTTAGCTAAGCTTCTAACGTAAGTCCCACTCTCACAACTGACTACAAATAAAGATTTTTTATTATTAAAATCATGGTTTAAAATTTTAAGTCCATAAATTTCTTTTTTTACTTTTTTAAGCTCAAATTTAATTCCTTCTCTAGCAAGCTGGTATGCTCTTTTTCCATCAATTTTTTTTGCAGAAAATTTAGGAGGACTCTGATTAATTTTGCCAATAAACTTTTTAATTGCTTTTTTGATATCCTCACACGAAGGTATAATTTTAGATATATTAATTACGTCACCTTCAGAATCTAAAGTATTGGTTTGCTTACCCCAATTCACCTCAAAAAAATAAGTTTTTTTTGACTTATTAATTAAAGGAATTGTTTTAGTTGCTTCATTTATTGCTATCGGCAAAACACCTTCTGCCATAGGATCTAAAGTTCCAATGTGACCAATTTTTTTTAGTTTAAATTTTTTTTTTAGTAAGTTTAAGCAATATGATGAGGTAAAACCTGTAGGCTTATATAAATTTATCCAACCGTGAACCATTAGTCTTTGTCTTTTAACAATAAATTTTCTATTTTTTCTGCATAATCAAATGACTCATCAATAACAAAATTTAGATTAGGCATAAATTTAGCTGTCCATTCTTTTGATGCAGATTTTTTTATTTCTAAGGAATATTCATTTAATGTTTTCAAAAATTTATCTGTATCTCTCCCTGCTAGTGGCATGAAGAAAACCTTTGCATGCTTTAGGTCAGGTGATACTCTAACCTCAGTAATAGTTACTAATTTGGTATCAATCTTAGGTAATATAATATTCTGCTGAATAAATGACCTAGCTAAAATTTTTTTTAGATTTTCACCTGCTTTAAGTTGTCTTTGGGTGAATGGCTGATTATTATTTTTCATGATTACTCTCTATCAACTGTAACAATCTGAAAAATTTCTATGATATCTCCTTTTTTATAATCTATAAAATCTTTTATCGTAAGACCGCATTCAAGTCCCGACTTTACTTCTCTTGCCTCATTTTTTTCTCTAAATAAACTTCCAATTCTTCCAGTATAAATAACAGTTCCGTCTCTAGTTAATCTTGCATCAGAATTATTTCTTACTTCACCCTGCGTAACTTTCACTCCAGCTACCTTACCTGCTTTTGAAACATTAAAGACTTCCAATATTTCGCATTGTCCAATACTTTCCTCTTTTGTCTCGGGTTCCAAAGTTCCTTTTATTGATTTTTCAACAAAGTCTATCGCTTCATAAATAATATTAAAATAACTGATATCCATTTTATAACTATTAGCTAATTCTTTAGCTTCTTTATTTGGTCTAACATTAAAGCCTAAAATTTTAGCATTTGATGCTTTGGCTAAAGTTACATCTGTTTCTGTAACAGGGCCTACTGCGGATAGTATAATTTTTGGTTTAATTTTCTCAATTTCAATTTTTAATAACGCTGCGTTTATAGCTTCTAGTGAACCATGTACATCAGCTTTTACTACAATATTTAATGTTTCAGCTTTATCTGCATTTCCAAAAATATCATCATTGTCAGTATTTGATTTTAACGTTTTTTGTTTTGCTCCATTTTGTCTAAATTCTAGTATTTCTGAAATCTTATCTTCGTCATTTAAAACTATAAAATCATCTCCCGCGCTTGTAACACTTTCAAAACCTATAACTTCTACAGGTGTAGAAGGTTCAGCTTGAGAAATTTGTTTATTGTTATAATCAAACATTGCTCTTACTTTGCCTTTTGCTGCCCCGCTCACAAAAGTATCGCCTCTTTTTAAAGTTCCACTAGTTACAAGAACTGTCGAAACAGGTCCTTTACCTTTATCAAGCCTAGATTCAATAACAACACCTTTAGCAAGACTATCCTTTTTAGTATTTAGGTCTAATAATTCAGATTGTAATAAAATATTTTCTTTTAACTTATCTAAATTTGTTTTTTTTATAGCTGATATTTCAGTACACAAAACATCGCCACCCATTTCTTCTACAATAAGTTCATGTTCTAAAAGTTGATTTTTAACTTTATTAGGATCAACACCTGGTAAATCACATTTATTTACAGCTACTAAAATTGGAACGCCTGCTGCCTTGGAGTGCTGAATTGCCTCTATTGTTTGAGGTTTAATTCCATCATTTGCAGCAACAACAAGTATAACTATATCTGTAATTTTTGATCCTCTCGCTCTCATTTCAGTGAAAGCTGCATGTCCAGGCGTATCAATGAAAGTTATTAACTGCTTATCATTAACTTTCACTTGATAGGCACCAATATGCTGAGTGATACCGCCATGCTCTGTTGACACTACGTTTGCTTGCCTTAAAGCATCTAACAATGAGGTTTTTCCGTGATCAACATGGCCCATAACCGTTACAACAGGCGGTCTTGGATCGCTACCTTTATCTTCTTTTGTTTCGTCAACTATTTTTTTAATTTGATCTTCAGTAACATCTCCTCTAATTGCATTGTGTCCAAATTCACCAACAATAAACTCTGCAGTATCAGCATCAATACTATGATTAACGGTAACTTTTACATTTTTTTCTAATAAATATTTTATGATTGCACTTGATTTTTCAGCCATTCGATTTGCAAGTTCTTGAATAGTAATAACAGAAGGAATATTCACATCTCTTGCAATTTTCTGGGTTTCCTCCTGATCATCATCTTTTTTAAACTGCTTTTCTCTAGCTCTTTTAACCGATGCATGGCTTCTTTGACGCTCTATTTCATCGGCATCTGTTAAAGCCCTTCCTAGTGTAAGTTTGTAATCTCTTCTTTTTCCCTCAACTTTTTTTTCACTCTTTTTTTTGCCCTTATGCAACTCTTCTTGTATCTTTTTTTTAGCCCACTCTTTGGCATTTTTTTTCTTTTCATCAGATGGAGGTGTTATTTTTGGAGCAAAAGGTTTTGAAAATGGCTTCTTTTCAAAAGTTTGTTTTTTGTCTTGTGATCTAAAATTAGACTTTTTTCTCTCTACTACTACTTTACCTTGAGTTTTGGTGTTATTATCGTTGAACTTTCGAGGTGTACCCTTGAAATTTTTTAAGGTCAATTTTTTTTTCTTTTCTTTGCTCATTTTTACCCTCGAAACTCATTGTTAAAAATTAAAAACTTTTTTTCTTGCACGCATAATTAAATCTTCAGCATCTTTTCTTGGAATATTAAATTCTTCTAATACTCCATCAAACTTTTCTCTTTTACCTTTAATTTCATCATATCCACCCACAATTTCATCAGTAGATAACTCTGCAAAATCTTTTAAAGTTTTAATATTTTCTTCACCTAACGTCAAAAGCATACCCAAGGTTAAACCTTTATGATTTGCTAAATCTTCTTCAATTCCAAGCTCCTGCACTTTGCTTGCGATTTCTTTTTCTTCTTCTTCTAAAAACTCTTTAGCTCTATCTTGTAGTTCCTTGGCTGTTTCTTCATCAAAACCATCGATTTTTAAAAAGTCATCAATATTTGCATTATTAATATCTTTGATCGTGTTAAAACCTTCAGATACTAAAAGTTGAGCCATGGTTGTGTCAATTTCTAAAGCTTTTATAAGCTTTGAAGAATTTTCTTTAAATTCACTTTGTCTTTTTTCTGATTCTTCTTTATCTGTTAAAATATCAATTTCATAATCTAATAATTTGGAAGCCAACCTAACGTTCTGACCTCTTCTTCCAATCGCTTTGCTTAAATTGTTTTCATCAATAACAACTTCTGCTCTTCTGTTCTCTTGATCTAAAACAACTTTCATCACTTCAGCTGGCGCTAAAGCGCTGACAACTAATGATCCAACATCTTCTGTCCAATTAATAATATCAATCTTTTCACCTTGAAGTTCATTAACAATAGTTTGTACACGACTTCCTCGCATACCCACACAGGCTCCAACAGGATCAATAGAACTATCTTTTGATTGTACACAAATTTTTGCACGACTACCTGCATCCCTCGCTACAGATTTAATTGAAATTGTGCCTTCGTAAATTTCTGGAACTTCTTGTTGGAAAAGCTTTGCTAAAAATTGAGGATGAGCTCTAGATAAGAAAATTTGTGGACCCTTATTTTCTCTTCTTACATCATAACAATAAGCTTTTATTCTATCTCCATTTTTTAAATTTTCTCTTGGAATTAATTCCTCACGTCTAATAACCGCCTCTGATTTTTGCAAGTCTACAATAATATTCCCAAACTCTGATCTTTTTACGATACCACTTAAAATTTCTCCAACTTTATCTTTAAATTCACTATACTGTCTATCTCTCTCGGCATCTCTAATCTGAACTGAAATAACTTGTTTGGCTGTTTGTGCTGCAATTCTTCCAAAATCAATCGGTGGAAGCTCTTCCTTTATCTCTCCTCCAATTTGAGCAGAAGGATCTTTTTGCCTTGCTTCATCCAAACTAATTTCTGAGTGACTTTCTAAAACTTTTTCAACAACTTTTAATTTTCGACCAAGTTCAATAATGCCCGTTTCCCTATCGATACTGACATAAATATCATTTTCTGATCCATAGCGTGTTCTTGCTGCCTTCTCAATTGCAGTTTCCATTGATGACAAGACTAAATCTTTATCTATCGATTTTTCGGCTGCAACTGCATCCGCTATTCTTATTAATTCTGTGCTATCAATTCTATTATTAAGCATTTTTCAATTCTGTAAAAAAAAATGGGCATAAGCCCATTTTTAAAATTAACAATTTAGAAGGTAAATAAACGAAAATTTAAATTTTATCAATCTTTAAAAAATTAATATTATTCTTCAATTTTAAAGCTCTTGCATGATACTTGGTGATTGTAGTGGGTGCCTTTTTGTAGCTTTTTACAGATATTTTAAGCTCCTTTTTCAATAATTTAGACTTATTCTTAACGTCATTAAAATAATCGTAATTATCAGAACCGAAATAAATTGTCCCTTTAGAATTACAATGAGAGATAAGTAATTTTAAAAATTGATAGTTAACTAGTCTTCTTTTATGGTGTTTTTTTTTTGGCCATGGATCTGGAAAAAAAATATAACATTGGTCAAAACAATAATTTTTGAATTTTTTTTCGAATTTTTGAAAAACAAATGGAAATAAAAATATGTTTTTAATTTTATTTGTTGAACAATAATATGCCGTATTAGCTAGACCATTTTTAAATGGCTCAATTCCTATTACCAAGTTTTTTTTATATTTTTTTGATAAAAAAAATAAATTTTCTCCAACTCCAGAACCTATTTCAATAATGATCTTTTTTCTTTTGTTAAAAAAAGATTTTGTGATTTTTTGTGTATTAATGAATTTTTTTAAAATTTTTTTTTTTCTTGAGAAAGTGTTCTTGATTGTAAACGACCGAAAAAAAATCTCTCTTTAATCATTAAATATTTTTAAATAAATCAACAATATCAGTTTTTTCCCAAGTAAATGTTCCATCAGCGCCTGGCTGCCTTCCAAAATGACCATAAGCTGCTGTTGGTTTATAAATAGGATTATTTAAATTTAATTTTTCTCTTATTCCTCTTGGACTTAAATTAATTTCTTTTCTAATTACACTTTCTACTTTTTCAGATAGTTTTTGATCGCCATTAAATAGATCAATATATATTGATAGTGGTTGCGAAACTCCTATTGCATAAGATAATTGAATTACGCATTTATCACTGACTCCTGCAGCAACAATATTTTTAGCTAAATATCTTGAAATATAAGCTGCAGATCTATCAACCTTTGTTGGATCTTTTCCTGAAAAAGCACCACCGCCATGTAAAGCTGCTCCTCCGTATGTATCAACTATAATTTTTCTACCTGTTAATCCTGTATCACCATCAGGTCCTCCGATTACAAATCTACCAGTTGGGTTTACATAAAATTGCTCTTCCGGATAATCCCAACCTTCTGGCAAAACTTTTTTTACGTAAGGTCTTACTATTTCTTTTACATCATTCTGATCTAACTTTTCATCATGTTGAGTTGAAATTACCACTGAAGAAACTCCTGTTGGTTTTCCATTTTTATAAATTACAGATATTTGGCTTTTCGAATCTGGTCCTAATCCATTTTCTTTCCCTGACTTTCGTACCTTTGCCAACTCTTCTAAAATTTTATGAGAATATAAGATTGGAGCTGGCATTAATTCCTTTGTTTCATTGCAAGCATAACCAAACATAATTCCTTGGTCACCAGCACCTTCATCTTTTTCATTTCCAGATGAGTCTACTCCTTGAGCAATGTCAGTTGATTGAGCATGTAAATAATTAAAAAATTCTAATTTTTCGTGATGGAAACCCTCTTGTTCATAACCAATTTCTTTTATTGTATTCCTCACTGCCTTTTCAATTTCTTCAGAACTAATTTCTGGGCCTCTGATTTCACCCGACAAAATAACTTTATTGGTCGTTGTTAAAGTCTCACAAGCAACTCTGCTTTCATTAAATTTAGATAAATACAGGTCCACTATAGTGTCTGAAACTTTATCACAAACTTTATCAGGATGACCTTCTGAAACTGATTCTGATGTAAAGATGAAATCTTTCATAATTTGAGCTAGCAATTACAAACAATCTTTAGCGTTGTCAAATCTAAATTGTAATCTTAAAGAATCTTAAATATTCTGATTTTTTTTATCTTTCTAGGGTCAGCTTCAATAATCTCAAATTGATAAGTATTATCCACCTTGATTACCTCACCAGCATAAGGAACTCTGTTAATTTTGGAAAATATATAACCACCCAGAGTATCAGCATTTTCTTCAACAATACTCAAGTTTGACTCATGGTTAAAATCGTCTAACGTCATCTCTGCTTTTGCTTCAAAAGTATTAGAGTCAATCTTTTTAAAATTAAAATCATCATCTTTGTCATGTTCATCTTCAATTTCTCCTACAATTTCCTCTATAACATCCTCAATCGTAATTAATCCATCGGTTCCACCATGCTCATCTATAACTAGAGCCATATGAAGTTTGGTAGCTTGCATTTTTAATAATAAATTCATAACAGGCATTGTTGGAGGAACAAACAAGACATCTCTCATAATTTTTTTTATATTAAAATCATTATAATTTGATCCTGAGAATTTAATTATATCCTTTATGTGTATCATACCCAACACATCATCAAGATTTTTTCTAAATACAGGCATTCTTGAATGGGATTCTTTATCAATTGTATCTATAATATTTTGAAAAGAAGAGTCTTGTGATATCGCAAC
>CENJ01010013.1_pt1 | contig 16710 bp, 14 predicted proteins | sample 356161 | NCBI WGS metagenome assembly CENJ01 (sample SAMEA2619531, study PRJEB7988) | marine metagenome | biome: marine biome (ENVO:00000447); feature: surface water layer (ENVO:00002042); material: "saline water (ENVO:00002010), including plankton (ENVO:xxxxxxxx)" | depth 5 m
CACAACTCTTGGAGAAAATATAACTGCTTTAGAAGTCTTAGGCACTTTTGATGATTGCCAGAGCTTAGTAAAAAAAGCTTTCATTGATGAAGAAATACAAAAATCATTGAATCTTAGTTCTGCTAATTCTATAAATTTTGCTAGGTTACTTCCCCAGGCCATCTACTATATGTGGGCATGGAAAAAATGTAATACTAATGAGTCTGTAAGCTTTAGTATCCCTTCAGGAAATTTCGGAAACTTGACTGGTGGTCTACTTGCAAATCAAATGGGTTTGCCTGTAGAAAAATTTATTGCTTCGCTTAATGTAAATGACACTTTTTTAAATTATCTAAAATCAGGAAAATTAATTAAAAAAGAGACAATTAAAACTATTTCCAATGCTATGGATGTAAGTGTGCCTAGCAATATTGAAAGAATTAGTTGCTTATATGGAGATGATGTAAATGAGATTTGTAAAAAAATATCTTCCTGGAGTTTTACCGATTCATTAACCAAAAATATGATCAAGAATGTTTTTGATAAATATGACTATTTAATTGATCCTCACACAGCTGTTGGCATGTTGGGTTTAGATAAATATAGATTCAGCTCTAATAGTTTTAAAAAATGTATTGTTTTATCTACAGCCCATGCTTCTAAATTTTCAAATGATGTAGAAAAAATTATTAACCAAAAAATCGAGCCTCCAGATCAAATTAAAAATTTGTTAGATAAAGATAAAAATTCAATTAAACTAAATAATAAATTCGAATCTTTTAAAGAATTCCTACTAGCATTTTAATTATTTTTAATTTTTCTTTTGCATATACTTAAAATTTTTATTTAATTTTTTATATGGAACATTTAAAAGCATACATCGCCTATGCATTTCATTACGATTTGCATCTATTCCATTTGCATCATAACATGGATGTAAATCAAGTATGTTTTAAAAAATAATCTCCATATCAATATAAAAATTTTTTAAAACCCGCTTGATCAAACTAGCGGGTTTTTAGTTTGCTCAAGTGGAATAGGAATGTGAAATGAGTAAATTAAAAATAGGTATACAAAAGAGCGGTAAACTTTACAACGGCTCGATAGATCTTTTGAACCGTGCTGACATAAAATTTGACCAAACAAAAAATCAGCTCATACATCTTTCAAAAAACTTTCCACTAGAAATCTATTTTTTGAGGAATTCAGATATTCCTAAATATGTTGAGGATGGGGTTTTAGATATAGCAATAATAGGGAATAATCAGCTTTTGGAAAGCGGATCAGATATAAAGATCACAGAAAAACTTGGATTCTCTAAATGTAGATTGTCTCTAGCAATACCGAAAGAAAAATTATTTTCTAATATTGGTTTTTTTGAGAATAAGTTAATCGCTACGTCCTATCCAAAATCAACAAAAAAATTCTTCAATGATTTAAATATTTCTGTAAGGATTCATAAGATTTCCGGATCTGTTGAAATTGCGCCAAATATTGGTTTAGCGGATGGAATTTGCGATCTTGTAAGTACGGGATCAACTTTAGAAAATAATGGATTAAAAGAAGTAGCCCTTGTTCTTGAATCTGAGGCGGTGCTTATAGAATCAGCAACAATAACTGCTGAAAAACAATCTACTTTAAATGAGCTATTATTTAGAATTCGTTCTATTATCGGCGCGGTAAATAAGAAGTATATTTTATTTAATATTTTAAATGAAAATGTTGATGATATAATTCATCTTTTGCCAGTGCTTAAATCCCCGACAATTTTAAAGTTAAAAAGACCAGGTTGGAGCTCAGTGCATGCTGTCATCGATAAAGAAAAATTTTGGCAGATTGTTTCCAAAATTAAAGAAAAAGGTGCTCAGGATATTTTAGTAATGCCTATTGAGAATATTATATCATGATAAGCTATTTAAAAAATCCTGAAATACAATCTTGGGAAAAGATTTTTTGCCGACCAAAATTAGAAGAAAAAAAACTTAGTCAAATTGTAGAAAAAATCTGGGATGAAGTTAGATTGAAAAATGACAATGCATTGAGGGAGCTAACCAAGAAGCTTGATGGTTGCGAAATTCAAGATTTTAAAGTTTCAGAATCAAGGATTAAACAGTCAAAAAATAATATTGATATAGATTTAAGGAATTCAATTTTAGTTGCTTATGATAATATTTCCAGGTTTCACAATTCTCAAATTAAACCACATGCAAAAATAGAAATATCTCCGGGAGTTAAATGCTGGAGAGAGTCTAGGCCAATAAATAATGTGGGGTTATATATACCAGGTGGATCTGCTCCATTATTTTCTACTCTATTAATGTTGGGTATTCCAGCAAAAATTGCTGGTGTGAAAAATATTAATATTGTTACTCCTCCAAATAGAGATGGTGAAATTGATGATGTCATTTTATATGTGGCATCAATATTGGAAATTTCGAATATTTTTAAAATTGGTGGGGCTCAATCAATCGCAGCTTTATCAATGGGAACAAATACGATTCCAAAAGTTGACAAAATTTTTGGGCCAGGGAACCAGTACGTTACTAAATCTAAATTTTTTGCAAGCAATAATGGAACAGATATTGATATGCTTTCAGGGCCAAGTGAGGTATTTATCATTGCAGATAATTCGTGCAATCCTAAATATGTTGCTGCTGATCTGCTTTCTCAGGCTGAGCATGGGCCAGACAGTCAGTTCATTTTAGCAACAGACGATAAAAGTGTAATTGTAAAAGTACAAAAAGAAATTGAAGAACAGTTATTAAGCTTACCAAGAGCAGAAACTATCATTAAATCAATTAAAAATAGTTTTTTAGTTAAGTTTCAAAATATCAATGATTGTGTGGAGTTAAGTAATTTTTATGCTCCAGAACATTTAATCATAGCATCAAAAAATTTTGAAAATCATATTGACAAAATAATAAATGCTGGTTCCGTTTTTTTGGGAAATTACAGTTGTGAAAGTGCAGGGGATTATGCAAGCGGTACGAATCATGTTTTGCCAACTGGTGGTTTATCTTTAACACGGAGTGGTGTGTCAGTTGATAGCTTTTTAAAAACAATAACTTTTCAGAAATTGACTTCAAATGGACTCGAATCAATAGGTCCAGCGATAATTAATATGGCTGATGCAGAAGGTATGCATGCCCATTCAAATTCGGTTAAAATTAGACTGGATAAAAAATAAATGTTTGATCTTGATAAAATTGTTCGTCAAAATATAAGAGAGCTGAAAGCATATGAAAGTGCAAGGTCACTTCTTAACTTATATGATTATACCCTTTTAGATTCTAATGAAAGTCCTTTTGGAAGTTATAATCGATATCCAGACAATAATTATCCCAGATTAAAAAAATATTTATCAAAATTTTTAGATACTTCTAGAAAAAATATTTTTATAGGTAATGGAAGTAATGAATTAATTGATCTAATGTTTAAAATATTTTGTAATCCACAAAAGGATTCAATCTTTTGTTTTGATCCTACCTATGGTATCTATGAGACATATGCAAAAATTGCTGATGTAAATATTATTTCAGAAAAATTAGATGATAATCATACCATTAAAAAAAATTCACTAAATGAGCATTATAAAAATGAAAATTTAAAAATTATTTTTTTGTGTTCCCCAAACAACCCTACGGGCAATATAATTGACAAAAAAATTATTGAGTCTGTTCTTTCACGATTTCAAGGAGTTGTAGTAGTTGATGAAGCATACATTGATTTTTGTATAGAATATTCTTGTATTGATCTTTTAGAAAAATATAAAAATCTAATCATATTAAGAACAATGAGTAAGGGATTAGGGTTAGCTGGTGGCAGAATAGGATATGCTCTTTCAAGTAAAAATATAATTAATTATTTTTCGAAAGTATGCCCTCCATACAATGTGAGTTCCCTAAATGAAGAAGCTGGAATAAAATGCTTAAAAGATCCCATTTTAATTCAAAAAAGAATAGAATTAATAAAAAATGAGCTTGCCACTATGGAAACCAAATTAAAAAAAATAAAAGGCATAAAAAAAGTTTACAATTCAAAAGCAAACTTTATTTTAGTTAAAGTTCAAGATCCAATAGGGCTTTTTGAATTTTTGGTAAAAAATAAAATTCTGGTTAGAGATAGATCTAACTTGGTAAGAGATAGCCTTAGATTAACAGTTGGGACAGTTCCACAAAATAAATTGTTACTGAAAACTATAGAAAAATATTATGAATAAAATACTATTTATTGATCGAGATGGTACTCTAATAGTAGAGCCTAAAGACACTTTTCAAATTGATAGCATTGAAAAGTTGGAATTTTTACCAGGAGTAATTTCTAATCTTTCAAAAATTTTCAATGAATTAGAATACAAACTTGTATTGATAACAAACCAGGATGGGCTTGGAACGAGGTCTTTCCCAACTGAAAGTTTTTTAGCCCCTCAAGAAATGATGTTAAAAATATTTGAAAGTGAGGGCGTGTTCTTTGAGGATATTTTTATCGATAAAAGTTTTCCTGAAGATAATTCAGAAACTAGAAAACCAAAAACAGGGTTCCTTCAAAAATATATTCATGGTAATTATGATATGAAAAATTCATATGTAATTGGTGATAGAACTACAGATGTTGAGCTAGCGCAGAACCTAGGGTGTGGTAAAATATTCATCGGAGAAGATTGTAAACTAAAAACTGACCTAACCACACAATCTTGGAATGAGATATACAATTATTTAAAAACAGTTCCAAGAACCGCAAATGTAAATAGATTAACTAACGAAACAAAAATTAGTATTTCGCTTAATTTAGATAATGAAAAAAATTACAACATAAATACGGGGATAGGATTTTTTGATCATATGTTAGAGCAATTTGCTAAGCATGCTCAAATTCAACTTATAGTAGATTGTAATGGTGACCTTCATGTAGACAAACATCATACAATTGAAGATGTTGCAATTTCGATCGGCGAAGCATTTAATCAAGCACTAGGTATGAAAAAAAGTATAAACAGATATGGTTTTGTTTTACCGATGGATGATTGCTTAGCAACAATAGCATTGGATTTTGGGGGACGACCTTGGCTTGAATGGGATGTTGATTTTAAAAGGGAATACATCGGAGAAGTACCAACAGAGCTGTTTATGCATTTTTTCAAATCTTTTTCAGACTCAGCAAAATGTAATTTGAATATCAAAGCAACAGGAAATATTGAGCATCACAAGATTGAGGCAATTTTTAAAGGATTTGCAAAATCTGTAAGAATGGCTATTGATAAAAATTCTATTTATGAAGTACCTAGTACCAAGGGAGTTTTATGATTGCGATCATAAAATACAATGCTGGTAACATATTATCAGTTTATAATGCAATTGATAGACTGGGTTATGATTGCATTATCACAAATGATCACAAAAAAATTAAAGATGCTGATAAGGTTATTTTCCCTGGTGTCGGAGAAGCATTTTCTGCTATGAAATATTTAAGGTATAATAAATTAGATAAATTAATTCAAAACTTAGAACAACCAGTACTTGGTATATGCCTTGGAATGCAGCTGATGTGTAATTCTAGCGAAGAAGGACCCACTCAATGCTTAAAAATTTTCCCTAATAATGTTGTAAGATTTAAAAACAATGATCTTGTACCCCACATGGGTTGGAATAATTTTGAATCAGCGGATACCAAATTATTAAAAGGGGTAAAAATAAGTGATGACCTATATTATGTTCATAGCTATTATGTAGAGGTGGGGGAAAGCACAACAGCAATATGTAATTATCAGATTAATTTTAGTTCAATTATTGAAAATAAAAATTTTTTTGGTACTCAATTCCATCCTGAAAAATCTTCATTAATAGGTAACAAAATCTTAAAAAATTTTTTGTTATTATGAAAATAATTCCTGCTATAGACATAATTGATGGAAAATGTGTTAGGCTAAAAAAAGGCGATTTTAGTCAAAAAAAAATATATAGTGACAACCCGTTAGAAATCGCAAAATCTTTTGAAGAACTTGGTATATCACATATTCATGTAGTTGATCTGGATGGTGCAAGATTAAAAGCTATACAAAGCCACAAAATTTTAGAAAAGATAGCACTTAACACTAACCTTAAAATAGACTTTGGAGGGGGAATTAATTCATTAAAAGATGCTGAAATAGCATTTGAAAGCGGAGCTTCGCAAATCACTTGTGGAAGTATGGCTGTTGATGACCAAATGAAGTTTTTAAGATTAATTGAATTATATGGAAGTGAGAAAATAATTTTAGGTGCAGATCAAAAAAATGGGAAGATTGTCATTGATGCTTGGAGAAAAAAATCCTCATACAATATAATTGATTTTATCAAACATTATGAAAAATATAACATAAAGTATGTGATTTGCACAGACACAAGTAGAGATGGAATGCTTAATGGCCCATCAATTAAACTTTACAGGGAAATTATTAAACAAACAAATATAAGATTAATTGCTAGTGGTGGAGTAAGAAATGTTAATGATATATCAAAATTAAAAAAAATAAGATGCTTTGGGGTAATAATTGGTAAGGCTATCTATGAGAATGAGATAGATCTCAAAGAACTATGTTAAAAAAAAGAATAATTCCATGTCTTGATATAATAGGTGACAGAACTGTAAAAGGAACTAATTTTTTAAACCTAAAGGATGCTGGTGACCCAGTAGAGTTATCGAAGAGGTATATCGAAGAAGGCGCAGATGAACTAATTTATTTAGACATTAATGCAACAATAGATAACAAAAATATTTTCATAGATTTAGTAGAAAATATTGCAAAAAATGTTAATATACCTTTTACCGTAGGTGGCGGCATAAAAACTCCGAAAGATGTTGAAATTTTAATTAAATCTGGAGCTGATAAAATCGCTATAAATAGTAGTGCGATAAACAACCCATCTTTGATATCAAATATCTCAAATAATTTTGGAGCTCAATGCCTCGTAGTAGCAGTTGATATAAAAGAAATTAATGGTGTATGGAAAGTTTTTATCAAGGGGGGGAGAGAGGAAACTAATTTTGAGGTGGTTGAATGGGTTAAAATTGCTGAAAAGCATGGTGCTGGTGAAATCCTTCTGACATCAATGGATGGTGATGGTACTACAAAAGGATTCTCAGTTGAAATTACTGAAAAAGTAGCAAATTCAATCAACATACCTGTTATAGCATCTGGAGGAGCTGGTCAAGAAAAAGATTTTTTTGAAATTTTTACAAAAACTAGAGCTACTGGAGCTCTTGCTGCTAGTGTATTTCATTTTAATAAAATTAAAATTCCAGATTTAAAATTTTTTCTAACAAATAAAGGTATACCATTAAGATGAAAATTGATTTTAAAAAGGGCAATGGACTAGTTCCTGTAATCATTCAAAATTCAGTTACATTTCAAGTTCTAATGCTTGGATATATGAATGAGGAAGCTTTTTTAATTACAAAAAAAACAAAAAAGGTAGTTTTTTATAGCAGAAGTAAAGAAAGATTATGGAAAAAAGGTGAGACATCTGGAAATGAGCTATTAGTAGAAAATATTTTAACGGACTGCGATAGTGATACCATTTTAATTTTTGCACTCCCTAAAGGCCCTACTTGTCATAAAGGCAATATATCATGTTTTGGAAATGATACCAATTTTGGCTTCATATATTCATTGGAAAACATTATTAAAGAAAAAGAAAATGAAAATAGTAAAGAGTCATATACAAAGTATTTACTTGAAAAAGGTACAAAACATATCGCAAGAAAAGTTGGTGAGGAAACCGTAGAGCTCATGCTAGATTTGGATAATGACGAACGATTGAAGAACGAGTTTGCTGATCTGCTGTATCACATGTTAGTTCTACTTAAAAGTAAAAATATGAATTTATCAGAAATTGATAACGTTCTTAAAGAGCGATCAATCAAAACAAAATAGTCTTAAATACAATGTAGACTATTATTAAAAAAACTCATGGATGTGGGGCTTGATGCGCAAAGATGATTCTATTTTAATAATATTATTTTCTTAGCAAGTGTTTAGTGAAAAAATATAATCATATAAGTATAACTATATACATATGCCCCTACACTAGTTTATAAAATAGGGTATGGGGGTATAGGCACGTGAGATATTTAGGCGTATGGTATATGGATGTTTATCAACTTAGCGTACTTTATACTTTTTCATTCCTAACATAGGTCTTAACCAATTAATTCTTTTAACAATTTCATAGCTTATAAAACACCCAACGAAGGTTATTATATTGATTAAAATAAATTGGATGAAAGTATATAAGGTCGTGATTTCTGTTTTTTTAAATTTTGGAATAAAAAGGGCTGGCAAATTGAAGTCAGCCCCAATCTTTCCTTTCTCATCTAGTGTTATGGATGTCTTAAATGAATCTTCTTTCCTAGTTACATTAATATCAATGGGGGTATTAGGTTTCCAATCTTCAAAATTTGTTATTATTTGGTCTCCAATTAAAAGCATGGCTTTATCTGCGGGGCTACCTGGTTCAATGGAAATAATAGTGTAAGTCTTATCTACATGGACTGGGCGTGTTAGAATTAGTTCTGAGGCTGCAAAAAGGAATATCATATGCAGGATATATATTGGGTAAACAGCTTTTGAAAGATAGGTTAATAATTTGCTAGGACTATTAAGATAAGTTGAGCTAAATCCAAATAAAGCAAAAATCCAGCTCCAAGATTCTATTACAATTAAATAGAATGGGCCCGCAAGATCAAAGTAAATCAACCGAATGAGAAAAAGAGGAATTGAAATCGTTAATGCAAAACTTTTTAGTTTCTTCGTCGCATTCCAAAATGATTCGCCCATTGAAATAAAAAAGAAACCTGCAAAGAAAGCCAATAGTCCAACCCAGAAACCATGAGGCGTAAAAGCATAGGACTCATATCTTTGTTCTTGACCAATTAGTAAAGTTGCTTCGATTATAAATGGAATCGTTATTGCATATAATGTTATAGGATATTTTAATGCTCGTTTAAATATCTTAGATAAAAAATTATTTTTATTTTTTTTCATATAGAAGAAAATGGGGCACATCAAAAGAACATAAATGAAAATATTTACTAAGAACCAAAGATGACCTGGATTTGGAAAGTATGCACTGCCTAAACCCATGAATGCCATATAGATATATATGTGTATTGGCACAATAATTAATGAACCAAAAATCAGAGGTAGCAGTATTCTTTTTGTCCTATCTTTTAATAATTCCTTCCAGCTTCTCCTACGCATAGCTAAATAAACACCCATACCAGAAATAATGAAAAGAAGTGGGATACGCCATATATTTATCAAACTCATTATTAGCCAAATACTTTCAATTGGCTTTTCACTTTGAGGAAAATAAATAAAGTAAGCCCAAGGCTGGAAAACAATACTGATATGATAAATAATCAAAAGTCCTAATGCAAAAACACGAAGCCAATCAATGTCATATCTTCGATTCAATCTATACCCTCATCAAATAGGATAAAATTACTTATTTCAATTAACTTTGCAATAGGGTTCATAATTAAATCTACAAAAAATTAGTTAACAATATGTGAGCGCATATATACACATACCTACCCCCCATTAAACGGGGTATGCCACCCCTTTTCGGTTGAAAATCCTAGATTGAAAAAGTGTGTCCCATAAATTTGTGTCCCATTTTGGGGTATGAATGATAAGGAATGATAATAGATGATACAAAAAACCCCCGAACTTAATCGAGGGTTTTAATGAGAGAAGTATGGTATCTTTCTCTAGCGGGACCGACGAGACTTGAACTCGCGACCTCCGGCTTGACAGGCCGGCGTTCTAACCAACTGAACTACGATCCCAAAAATTTAGATCTATTTTTTCATTTTATATAAAAGAGCAATCGGTATTAGGATAATATAACCAATAAATAATAGAACCGGCGCAAGTGATAGACTTTGAAAACTATAGGTATCTCCTGTAGCCATTATTATATAACCCAAAATTATGGTAATTATGCCAGCACCAAAAAAATATAGTTTTCTTTGTCATAAGACCAACCATCAAAAATATTGCCAGAACTTTCTTTGTTGTTGTGAAATAAGTTGCCCATATAGGCAAAATTACAGTTCATGAATATGCAACAAAAGTCATTTTTATTATTATTTTAAATAAACCAAATTGACACTCATATTATAGAGTGTATAAATTTCTCCCCTTTAAATGAGCGTCGAAAGAAGTCCAAAATTAATTGCACCCTATCTTGCTGTTTACCTTTTTGTAATCAGTTTTACTTTTTATTTGATAGTGAATTATTGGCCACAAACTAATATTGGTTCCATGAAAAAAGTTAGAATTGACCATGGTACTACATTATCAAATATTTCTGATAAGCTTTATAAAAAAGGATTAGTAACAAACAAATGGGTATTTGAATTTCTTACAAAAATAAAAGGATTAGAAAAATCTATGCAGGCAGGTACATTTATATTATCTAATGTTCATACCAATAATGAGATTATCAGGAATATTGTATTTGGCTCTCCTAATAGAAAAAAGATAACCTTCCTCGAAGGCTGGAATATGAACCAAGTCGCAAGGCATCTATCTAAGGAATTAAATTTTAATTATTCTGAAGTGCTAAAATTATTGAGTGACGAAGAACTCATTAAAGAGCTTCAGATAAATTCAAATACTTTGGAAGGCTATTTATTTCCTGAGACATATTATTTTTTTGAAGGTGTCGATAAAATCTCTGTTATAAAGAGATTAGTTAAAGAGCATAAAAGATTTTGGAGTGATGCAAACCTATCGAAAGCTGATAGCTTAGGTTTTACACCTTATGAGATTATTACCTTAGCATCAATCATCGAGGGAGAAGCGATTTATGATTCTGAAAGGTCAACTATTTCAGCTGTATATCATAATCGCCTAAAAATTGGGATGAAGTTGCAAGCTGACCCTACAGTCCAATACATAATTGATGATGGTCCAAGAAGACTTTTAAATAGAGATCTTAGAATTAAATCACCATACAACACATATATGTATCAAGGCCTGCCACCAGGTCCAATAAATTCTCCAGGAGAACAATCTTTAATTGCAGCCTTAAGTCCTCAGAATAATGACTATCTATATTTTGTTGCTAAAGGAGATGGTTATCATACTTTTTCAAGAAATGAAAAAGAACATGAACGCGCAAAAAGAGCGTTTCAGCGCGTAAGGAAAAAAGTAAAAAGAGAGAGGGCTGGCTCATGAGCTTAAAATCGTTAAATAAAACTCAAAAAGCTGCAGTTGAAGCTATAGATGGACCAGTATTGATTTTTGCTGGTGCAGGGAGTGGTAAAACTAGGGTTTTAACTCACAAACTTTACTATTTAGTTGACGAGGGTCTTTTTAAACCTGAAGAAATTTTAGCAGTCACTTTTACCAATAAAGCAGCTAAAGAGATGAAAGAAAGAGTGATGAAACTCTTGAATACCAATGAGCTAGATTTATCTATGGGTACATTTCATTCTATTTGTGCAAGAATATTGAGAGAGGACATTGAAGTTTTAGGATTTACTAGGCATTTTGCAATTTATGATGTGAAAGACCAGTTAGATTTAATTAAAGTACTTTTTGAGGAATTTGAAATATCAAAAACATTGATTACTCCGAATCAGTTAAGAAATCAAATTAGTCTTTTCAAGAACAAAATGATGGATTCAGCTGCGGTAGATAGGAAGGCCAGAACCATCCTTGAGAAAACTGTTTCTAAAATTTATACGGAATATCAAAAAAATCTAAAATTAAATGATGCACTTGATTTTGATGATTTATTAACATTCCCTTTAGATATTTTTGAAAAGAAACCTTCTGTTTTAAAAAAGTATCAAAAAAGGTGGAAATATATTTTAGTTGATGAATATCAGGATACTAATCGCGCTCAGTTTCAATTCTTAACTAATCTTGCAAAAGCGCATGAAAATATTTGTGTCGTTGGTGATGATGATCAATCTATTTATGGATGGAGAGGAGCAGATGTTTCTAATATATTAGATTTTGAAAAGACATTCTCATCTTGCAGAGTATTCACTCTTGAAAAGAACTACAGATCCACTCAGGAGATTTTAAATGCTGCAACTGCTGTTGTTGTGAATAACGATAAACGTGCGAATAAGAATTTAGTAGCAGCAAATGGATCTGGAGAAACTCTAGGGTTAATTGAAACTATTGATGAGCAAGAAGAAGCTAGTGCAATTGTTTCATCTATTGAAAAAGAAATAAAATTAAATAAAAGAACTTTCAATAAATTTTCAGTTTTATACAGAACTAATGCTCAATCTCGTGCCCTTGAGGAAAGTTTTATAAGACAAGGTATACCATATAACATTATTGGTAGTGTGCGTTTTTATGAAAGGAAAGAAGTTAAGAATGTTTTAGCCTACCTTAGGCTTATTGTAAATCTTAAAGATACAATATCTTTAAGAAGAATAATTAATTTTCCCGCTAGAGGTATTGGTGCAAAGACTATTGATAAATGCGTTCAGCAATCTGAAAAAGATAAAATTGAATTCATTGATGTTCTTAAAAACCCTAATAAAATGGATATTAGGGGCAAACAAGCAGACGCTCTTTTTAAGTTTTATAATGTAATAATTAAATATCACGACTTAAGAAAAAAATTAAGTGCAAGTGAGCTTGCAAGAAGTTTAGTTGAAGAAATTGGGATCTTATCTCATTTTAAGGAATCAAAAGAACCAGATGCTAAGGACCGTTTTGATAATGTTGCAGAGCTTTTAACTAGTATTGAGGAATTTTCGATAAGAAATCCACAAGCGGGGCTCAGTACTTTCCTAGAGGATGTATCTTTACAAACAGATATAGATCATTGGAATGATTCTGATAACAGAGTAACCCTAATGACAGTTCATTCATCAAAAGGTTTAGAATTTCCAGTTGTATTCATAGCTGGCATGGATGAAGGTCTTTTTCCTTTGTTTAGATCATTAGATGATAAGAGTGAGCTAGAGGAAGAGCGTAGATTGTTTTATGTTGCCTTGACTAGAGCAGAGCAGAAAGTATATTTACTTTATGCTACTAATAGGAGAAGAATGGGTGCAGAAACTGTCAATGGTCTGCCTAGTAGATTTATTAATGAAATACCAGAAGAATCGCTCGATAGAATAAGTTTTAGTTCTGCTGTAACTAGAAAATTTGTAGCAGGAAAAAAGAAAAAAGATGGCCTTACGCAGATGGTTAGAACCGTTACGGATTTTGATGATTTTCAAGTTGGTGATAATGTTGAGCATTCTATTTTTGGTGCTGGTAAAATTATGGCTCTTAGTGGCACTGGCGAGAACCAAAGAGTTGGTGTGGTGTTTAACGATGGAACTAGAAAAAAACTAATTGTAAAATTCGCAAATTTAAAAAAATTATAAACCTCATTATTTTTCAAAAACACTGTAAATTGTGATATTATTGTAATTAAAATACAATAATAAGAAAATATATGAATCAAATAGATATCCTTAAAAATGTTTTAAAAAATGAAGGTCTCCGCTATACTCAGCAAAGGCAAATTATTTGGGACGAAATAAGAAGTTCGACAGAGCACCGAGATGCTGAAGAGATTTATCTAATAATTAAGAAAAAAAATAAGATTAATGTATCTAGAGCGACTGTTTATCGTACTATTGATGTTCTAGTAAAAAATAATCTAGTACGTAAAATGGAGCTTGGTGATGGTAGAGCATTATATGAGCATAAAGCTGATGATGAGCATCATGACCACATAATATGTTTAGAGACTGGTAAGATTATTGAGTTTTACAACGAAAAACTTGAGGAGCTTCAAGACCAGATCGTAAAAGAACATGGCTATAAATTAGTTAGACACGTTCATCAATTGTTTGTAAAACCTATAAAAAAATAGTTTTTACATATTCTATTTTTTGTCAATGTATTTAATCATTTTAAGCCATTTTTTTTCTTTCAATATTTGAAAACCTATTGATTGATATAAGGTAATAGCAGGGATATTTTTTTTCACACAATTTAGGGTTATTGCTTTGATATTATCTTTACCAGCTATTATATGTTTTTCTACATATCTAATTAGTTTTTTAGCATATCCTTTTTGTCTATTTTCGTTATCAATAAAAAGGTGAAAAAGATGAGCTAAATTTTTATTTTCATCTATTTTTACGCTTATATGACCAATAATCCAATTTTCATCTTTTAAAATGTAAGTTTCTATATTATCCTCATTATAAAATGTTGATATCCAATGATTAATGTTGAATGGGTATTTTAAATTAGGTGATGTAAAGTGAAGTGTTTTAGGGTTGCTGAACCATTTTGAAAGCACTGCAGTCAATACCCTTACGCTTTCATCATTTTTGTAAGAAATATTTATTATCGATAGTTTTTGACTAGTCATTTTGTTGGCCTTGAATTAATAATTCGTATTAATGATATAATTTTATTTTAGATATATTTACTCTATATGTTAAGGATTATTCTGACTTTTTCAGCTAGTGTTATATTTTCTCAAAATATAGAAAATATATCTTATGATTTTATTAATCATCAAGGTCATATTTTAAATAAGGGCAGTTTAGTTTGGAATGAAGATTGGAACTCTAATGGGCTGTTTTTTGACGGGACGTTCGCTAATTATCCGTCCATGTATGGGCCAGTAATTGAAGATAGGTTCCTTAAACCAATTGAAGACATATCAAACTTAGATTCTTCCAAAACATTATCTTATTTTGATTATGTACAAGGGGATTATTACCTGGATAATTTAGATTTAGGAATAAAATATTCAAATCCTGGTAGAGTAATAAACCTACATGCATTTAAAAGAAGGTATGCTGGAGCATATAATCATTATAATTATGGTATTGGAACAATTAGTCCAATTCATTACACTTTTTTAGGTGATTATAATATTAGAAAAAATAATGAAAAGTTGTTTATATCTTTGGGGAATTTTAGTTCTGATTATGGTTTGTTAGATTCATCAAATAATTCATTTTTAGATTCTAGAATAACCTCATCAAGTTTAAAATATGAGAATCAATATGATAGCCTATTATTAAAATTAGATTATAACATTTTTTTCCAGCGTTTAAATGGTCTTCATTCATCATCTATCTTTGAAGGTGTAATTTATTTTACTAGAACAAAGATTGATGGTTCAATGATGATACTAAGTTCAAATAAATATAATTATGGTTTATCATATAATTTGAATAAAAGGTCTTTAAGCCATGATGATGTCAAAAATATTAATTGGAATGTCTTTAATCTCTTCATTCAAAATAAAAAATCAAAATACAGTATAGGCCTTAATAACTCTAAAGATGGCAATGATTTAATTTTTAGTGCTAGATCAAATTTTCGATTAAGATTAATAATATCTAAGATCAATTTTGAGAGGTCTTATAAACCCTATCATATTGCTTATGCAGACTCGTTAAATTTCGAACAAAATGATTGTATATGGATTGAAAATAGTTTACAGATGAGGAGATTTAATATTAGTATTGATTTTGCTTTTCAAAATTTTGAAAGAAAATTTAACCACATGGGGTTACCCACTAAGGGCAACAACTTTTGGATATCGCTTTATCTGAGTCCTGTTTTTCAAAATGATTTAGATTTTAGCATTAGATATAATAGATCAATCAGCAATAAATATATAAGTGATGGCATTGGAGATAGAATAAAAATCCAGCTTGGTAGTAAATTTAATTTATTTTCAAATGCAATGACTCTGAAATATCATTTTTCTATAGATGGTTACATGAATAGAAAAAATGGTTATGCTCTAACTCCGATAGAGCGGTACCCAGTTCATCAACCAGAACTAGCTTCTCTTGAGAATTTGTGGGTACCAAGTTTTACTGCAATATGTTTTGTTAAAAACGTAGAAATCAGTTATGCCATGCATCACTTAACCAATATTATTGATGACTATTTAAATCGTAGTTATGATAGCAATCAAATAGTTTTTAATAAATATTATCCTAGTGTCACTAGGCTAGCTTCATTGGCAATTAAATGGAATTTTTATAACTAATTAATTTCCCAAGTAGCATAATCGCCAGGTGCTGCGCCTACTTCAAATAATTTTTCAATACTACCGTCTAGAACATAAACACTATCTGGTGCAACATAGTCATTCGTTATACCAAAGAAAATTTGATCATCAATTGAATGAGATGAATATAAATTTGCATTATAATAAGAATCCTTACTTGCATAATTCCCAATTCTAGCAGATGTGTTTAGGCTTAAATTATTTTGGTCAATAGGAACTATTCCACCAAGGCTAGTTCTATACACTCGCTCTTGATATATCATAACATTTCCACCACAAACAATACCTTCTCCATGTTCTATTGTTATTACCTCATCAGTAGTTAAATTTACTTGAGCAGTACCAAAAAAAGTTTGGTACCAATTTTCACTATAATATGTCCTGGAAATAAAAAGATTATCATTGTGAATAATTAGATGCTGAGGTCCTTTACCAACTTCATATGTTTTGGTAATTTGGTTTGTTAGTGGATCTATTTTAACAACATCAGTTCCATTACCTTGATCAAAGAGCGCTAAATGTGGAATGCTAGCATAAAGATTTGAGCCATCTGTAGTAATATCCTCAGGCAAACCATTTAATGATATACTCTGCTCGATAGAAAAAGTATTTAAATTTAAAACTTTGATATCTTTTGAATTCCAATTGCTAAAATATAGTTTATTGTTTAATA
>CENJ01145376.1_pt1 | contig 16704 bp, 19 predicted proteins | sample 356161 | NCBI WGS metagenome assembly CENJ01 (sample SAMEA2619531, study PRJEB7988) | marine metagenome | biome: marine biome (ENVO:00000447); feature: surface water layer (ENVO:00002042); material: "saline water (ENVO:00002010), including plankton (ENVO:xxxxxxxx)" | depth 5 m
AATGAAGATTTTTTAGGTAAAGTTTATGTTGCAGAATTTTTCTTTACGAGATGTCCTACTATTTGTCCAATTATGAATCAAAATATGAAGATTATTTATGACAAATTTATTGATAGAAAAGATTTTGGTATTGCGTCTTTTACGATAGATCCCGACCATGATCGCCCCTATATCTTAAAAAAATATTCAGAAATGTTTGTCAGCAATCCTTCTTCGTGGAATTTTTTAACCCTCAATAAAGAGGCCACTTATAAGTTAGCGAATGAAGGATTTAATATATTTGCATCAGTAAATCCTAAAGTTGCTGGGGGTTTTGAGCATCAAGGTTATTTTGCTTTGATTGATAAAAATGGATACATAAGATCAAGACGAGACAATTTTGGAAACCCTATTGTTTATTACAATGGGATTGAAAAAAGTAATTCATATGATGGGACAGAAAACTTAGTTTATGACATAGAAAAACTTTTAAATGAATAGAAATGAAAAATAATACGATTAATATTACAGGTGAAAAACTTAGATATAAAAAAATAATTATTGCTGTGTCACTATTGATTCCAATTGTGGTTGCTACACTTTTTAGAGTTAAGATTGATGTCCCTTATAGTTTTGACTTTCTTCCCAGAGTTTATGCTACAATTAATGGTATAACTACTATTTTTCTTATACTTGCCTATTTTGCCATTAGATCAAAAAAAATAAACTTACATAGGAAACTAATGAAATCGTCAATTTTTCTCTCTTTAGTTTTTCTTGTAATGTATGTTGTTTATCATATGACCTCAGACCCAACGCCATACGGGGGAGAAGGTCTATTAAGACCACTTTATTTTTTCATTTTGATTACTCATATTACATTTTCAATTGGAATAATTCCTCTTGTTTTAATATCTTACGTTAGGGCAATATCAAAACATTTTTCAAATCACAAAAAAATTGCTCGAATCACATTACCAATTTGGCTATACATAACCACAACTGGCGTGATTGTATATTTAATGATTTCTCCATATTACAAATAATGAAAAAATATTTATTATCCTTTTTCGTTATTTACGGCTCAGAGATTTTAAATGCTCAATGTTCGATGTGCCGTGCAGTCCTAGAGTCAGAAAAAGGAATGTCAACTGCAAAAGGCATTAATGACGGTATTCTATATCTAATGAGTGTACCTTATATACTAGTTTTTATTGTAGGATATATGCTTTATAGAACATATAGAAAATAAATTTTTTTTGAAAAATATAGTTTATATTGTAAACTAGTTTATATTTGTTAAAAATTTAATATCCTAATTTGTAAATGGACTTAAAAAAAATACTTCATGTATTAGGGATTGTAGCTTTATCTTTGTTTGTAATCCAACTTATTTTAGGTCTTGTAATATCATTTGCCATTGGTGGATTTATATTTAAAGCTGTTGACAAAATAGAAGATAAAATTAAAGTTATTGATTTATCTAAAGTTAAAGTCGATATCACTGATAATCAAGATTCGATTCACATCAACTCAGATTCTAACAAAAAAACAAATAGTAAAGAAAAAGTTCTTATAATAATGGATAATGATACCATTGTAAATATTCAAAAAAATAACTAAAATGACAAAAGAAGATCAAATAAACATAATTAATTCAACAATAAAAAAAGCTAGAGAAAACTTAAAACCCTTGAGTTTTAACTTGATTTTTTGGGGGGTAATGATAAATTTGATGAGTGCTTTTCATTATTTTTTTGAGCCTATAATTGAACATTCTAAATATTCTGTCATTTTATATTGGACAATTATTCCAATTCTTGGAATGCTATATATGATAAGATGGAATATTAAAAAAGGAATCAAAAGGGGATACGAAACAGTTTTGGATAGGACTATCAAAATTATATGGGCCGTTTTTGGATTAGGGTGGATAATTATTTTAATATCTTCTTTGTTAATTGGAAAATCTCCTGTTCCACAAATTCTTTTTCTTCTTGGTTTAGTTCTTGTTATGAATGGACAGATAATTAAATTCAAACCTCTAACCATTGGAGGAATTATTTTGATCATTTTTGTTTTCTTAAACGATACAAATCCAAGAATAAATTATTTAATTGTTAATATGATTGGGGTGACTTTGGGTATGCTTATCCCTGGAGTTTTTTTATATAGAATGAAAAATAGTGGATAAAACTTTAGAAAAACTTCTTTTTAACCCCATACGATTAAAAATTATTTCTTTTTTGATTTCTGTTGAGAAGGCAAATTTTAAGAAACTAATGGAGGTAACAGATTCTTCAAAGGGTAATGTTAGCATACAAATAAAAAAACTTGAAAATCAAGGGCTAATCAAAATCAATAAAACTTATTTCAATAATTACCCTCTAACCTTATGTAAAATTACGGATAAAGGAAAAAAGGCATTCAAAGTTTTCTTCGATAATTTAACAAGTATAAAAAATAAAGGTTTAATTTGTTTAGGCTTTATTGTTTTAAATAAGTATGTAACCGCTTGTTTTGAAGGCACTAATTTTTTTCTACTTTCAGGACAAGACTTTGCCATATTTAATAAGTCATTTACACTATTTTTAGGTTTGATGTCAGTTTCATTTCATTTTTTTTATTTCCTAATTAGTTCAATATATAATTAAGTTTTAATGATACAATTAGAAGATTTACATAAATCATATAAAATTGGAAATTCCTCACTTCATGTTTTGAAGGGAATAAATTTAAATATTGAAGAGGGGGAATTAATTGCTATTATGGGCTCCTCGGGTTCTGGGAAATCCACTTTACTAAATATCATTGGCATGTTAGATTTATTAGATAGCGGCACCTATAGACTTGATAGTGTAGAAATTAAAAATCTAAATGAGACTAAAGCAGCTAAGTATAGAAATAAATTTTTAGGATTTGTATTTCAGTCTTTCAATTTAATAAATTACAAAAATGCAGTTGAAAATGTTTCATTACCTCTATATTATCAAGGAATTGGAAGGCAAGAGAGACAACTGAAAGCAATGAAATATTTACAAAAGTTTGGATTAGGGGATTGGTCAAAACATCTACCAAGTGAACTCTCTGGGGGTCAAAAGCAAAGAGTAGCGATTGCAAGGGCAATGGTGACAGAGCCCAAGGTGTTGCTCGCTGACGAACCCACAGGAGCTCTTGATAGTAAAACTTCACACGAAGTGATGAATTTGATCCAAGAAATAAATAATTCCGGTAAAACAATTCTTGTGGTTACCCATGAGGAAGATATCGCAAAAATGTGTAAAAGGATTGTTAGACTTAAAGATGGAACCATAGTAGAAGATAAAAAAGTTAAACAAAATTTAATAAAATCAAATGTTTAATAAAGATCGTTGGCAGGAAATATTTGAAACAATAAAAAAGAACAAGTTGAGGACCTTTTTATCTGGTTTTACAGTCGCACTTGGTATTTTTATTTTCATAATATTATTTGGACTTGGTAATGGGCTTAAAAACTCATTTAAAGAATTTTTTTTGGATGATGCTACGAACATACTTTATATTGAATCGGGTAAAACATCAAAACCATTCAAAGGATATAAAGCAAGCAGAAGAATAGAATTTGAAAATGAAGATTTATATGAAATCCAAAAGTTCTTCAGTTTTTATTTAGAGTATATAACCCCGAGGATAACTAGAGGAGCTAAAATAAAATTCAAAAACGAATATGGAAATTATACAACAAGAGGAGTTGCCCCCTCTCACCAATTTGCAGAAAAAACAATTGTTACCAATGGAAGATACTTAAATGATATAGACATTAAACAAAAGAAAAAGGTTGCTGTGGTTGGTCGTTTAGTTTCAAAGGATTTATTCGGTGACGAAGACCCAATTGGAAAATTTGTTGATATTGGTAAAACTGTTTTTAAAATAGTAGGAGTTTTTAAAGATTCAGGTGGTGATAATGAGGAACGTTTTGTTTACATTCCCTATACTACAAGACAAAAAATGGAAAAGGCAACAAAAAAAATTGGTTCAATTATCGTAGCTTTTAAATCTGAAATTGGAAATTCTGGCGCGCTAGCTTTCGAGAAACAACTTCGTGAATATTTAAAGCAAAAAAAATTTATTGCTCCTTCAGACTCAAAAGGCATTTTCATTAGAAATGTATCTGATGATCTTAAACGTAATCAGCAATTTGCATCTGCACTACAAATAATTGTAACCTTTGTTGGTATAGGAACTCTTATTGCGGGAATAATCGGCATTTCAAATATTATGGTTTTTGTTGTCAAAGAGAGAACTAAGGAACTTGGAATCAGAAAAGCTCTTGGAGCATCACCAAATTCTGTTATAAATATGGTTTTGCAAGAGTCTATTTTTATTACAACTATTTCAGGTTATATTGGGATGTTTTTTGCGGTATTAATTCTAAAAAACACAGGCAACAGATTAGAAGATTATTTTATTAAAAATCCCTATATAAACTTAAGCACAGCATTTTTCGCAACAATAGTACTTATTCTATTTGGAGCTATTGCTGGATATGTTCCAGCTAAAAGAGCGGCAAGTATAAAACCAATAGTAGCATTAAGAGATGAATAGTTTAAAAGTTATTTTTGATTATGATACTTGGCAGGAAATATTTAGTTCCGTTAGGAAAAACAAAGTTCGGACTATTATTACTGTCATAGGAGTACTTTGGGGTATTTTTATATATATAACATTGTCTGGTTCATCAAATGGTTTGGATAACGGATTTGATAAGGAGTTTGAAAATATTGCGATGAACTCTATGTTTATATGGACACAGCAGACAAGTATGCCTTACAAAGGATTTAAAACAGGCAGGAGACCTAGACTCAAAATTAGTGACGCAAAAGTATTGTTAAATAATGTGCCAGATATACAATATATAGCCCCGAGAAATGCAAGGGGGGTTTTTGGTGGTTCACCGCCTGCCACCATTGTCAGAAAATCGAAATCTGGTAATTACAATATTTATGGTGACTTTCCTGAATACACAAAAATTGCAACAAAAAAAATTTTTAAAGGGGGTAGGTTTATAAATCAAATAGATATTGATTTGTCTAGAAAAGTCTGCGTAATTGGAGAAAGAACAAAAAAAGAATTGTTTGTTGAAGGAGAAAAAGTAATTGGAGAATATGTAAAATTGGATGATGTTTTTTTTCAGGTAATAGGTGTTCACAAATATATTCAAGGTGGTGGTTTTGAGACAGATGGTGATGTGTTTATTCCATTTACAACATTTAAAAATATTTATAATACAGGAGAAAGAGTTGGTTGGTTTACAATTGCCGCTTACGATGATTCAAATGTGGTAGATGTTGAAGAACAGATAAAAAATACTTTAAAAAGAATTCATAATGTAAATCCTAAGGATGAAAGAGCTATTAGCGGTTTTAACTTGGGAGAAATATTCAATAAAATTAAAGGGTTTTCTAAAGGAATGACTCTTCTCTCAATTATTGTTGGAATAGCCACAATACTTGCAGGGGTTATTGGAATTGGAAATATCTTGTTGATATCAGTCAAAGAAAGAACTAAAGAATTGGGAGTTAGAAGAGCAATAGGAGCTACTCCATCTGAGGTAAAAATTCAAATTATTCTAGAGTCAGTATTTTTATCTCTTGTTTCAGGGATTTTTGGAATTATATTAGGAGGCTTAGTGCTATATCTTATTGACATTGCTACAGAGGATATAGATAGTTTTCCATACACTAATCCAACTGTTCCGATCTCATTTATTTTGGCCGCATTATTAATCATTATTTCACTTGGAACACTGATTGGTTTAATTCCAGCACAAAGAGCAGTAAGTATAAAACCAATTGATGCATTAAGAGAAGAGTAAATTAAAATTATGAAAAAAATTATCCGCTATTTATTATTATTTATTGTCATTTTTTCAGGTTTATTTTCTATTGCCTATTTTATAAAATCTAATAGCAAGGGGAACATAACCTATGAAACAAATACTCCTTTTATAACAAATATTGAGAGAAAAACAGTTGCAACTGGTAAAGTCATTCCTGAAGATGAAGTTGAAATTAAACCTCAAGTACAAGGAATTTTAAGTCAAATTTTTGTTGAAGAAGGCGACTTTGTTAAGCAAGGAGATATTATCGCAAAAATAAAAATTGTTCCCGATGAAGGACAACTTAACAGTGCAAAAGGTCGATTAGCAAATTCAAGACTGGTTTTTAAAAACTCTGAAATTGATTTTAAAAGAAATCAAAATTTATTAAAAAAAGGTATTATATCTGTTAAGGAATTCCAGGACATAAAATTGAACTTCAACAGGTCAAAACAAGATTTACTTAATGCTGAAAATGATTTTAAAATTATAAAATCTGGATCTGCTGGCGGAATGGCTACTGCAAACACAGATGTTCGAGCAACTGTACCTGGAACTGTTCTAGAGATTCCTGTTAAGGAGGGAGATCAAGTGATTGAAAGTAATTCTTTTAATAATGGAACTACAATTGCTATTATTGCAGATTTAAATAAAATGATTTTCGAAGGAAAAGTAGATGAAACAGATGTAAATAAAATGTTTTTAGGAATGCCATTAAAAGTAAGTTTAGGTGCAATAGATGACAAATTTTTTGATGCAAAATTAAAATTTATTGCTCCCAAAGGCAATGAGGAAGAAGGCATCGTTCAATTTAAGATAGAGGGGGATTTGAAGTTAGAGAATGAATTTACAATTAGAGCGGGTTATAGTGCCAATGCTTCTTTCATTCTTGAACGCAAAGATAGTGTTTTAAGTATTTCTGAGGCTTTACTTCAGTTTGACAAAGACTCGGACAAGCCTTATGTTGAGATTGAAACTTCTGAACAAAAATTCAAAAGGAAAAATATTGAAATCGGAATTTCTGATGGAATAAATGTTGAAGTCATATCAGGAATCAATTTAAATGATAGAGTAAAAATTTGGAACAGAACACAAACTGAAAATCTAGAAAGTGAAATAGATATTGATGACAAAGATGAGAACTAATAAAATATTTATTATTTCAATGATTGTTCTAGTTTGCCAGAAATTGATTGGCCAATCAAAACTATGGTCTCTTGAAGAATGTATTGATTTGGCGATTGAGAAAAATATTTCAATTAAACAGGGTCAATTAAATTATGAGGATGCACTAATTGACAAAAATACTGCTAAAGCAAATTTTTTGCCAACAGTAAACTTTAATGCAAATCATTCATGGAATATAGGTTTGAACCAAAATATTACTACGGGTTTATTTGAAAATATGACAACTCAATTTTCATCAGGAAATTTAAATTTAGGAGTGGACATATACAGAGGCAAACAAAATTTTATTCAACTCTACAGAGCAAATTTAGCTTTGCTGGCAAGACAATACCAAATCGAAGACATAATGGATGACACAAAACTGCTTGTTGCAAACGCATATTTGCAGATTATGTTCAATAAAGAGATTGTTAATGTACAAAAAACCCAACTAGATTTAATTAAAACGCAATTGGAGAGAACAAACAATTTAGTTGATGCAGGAATTTTGATTGAAAATGACCGAATAGATCTAATCGCGGAAGTTGCATCCCAGGAGCAAAATCTAGTTTTATCGAATAATAATTTAAGACTCTCTAAAATAAACTTGGCTCAATTGTTACTTATTACGGACTATGAAAATTTTGACATATCAGCAGAAGATTTGGACGTACCTTTTTCACAAATAATGGAAGAAGGACCAAAGAAAATTTTTGAAAAAGCCTTATCGTTTAGAAATGATATAAAACTTGCGATTACGAATGTTGAAATAGCAGAAGCAGATATTAGATTGGCAAAAGGTAATCTTTTACCCTCACTTGTAGGGTTTTATAGCTTTAGCACAAGACTTTCGTATGCAGATAGAATTACAGGTTCTGGAGAATTTCAAGAAATCCCGATAGGATTTGTTAGGAGCAGTGGAGAAGTTGTTGACACTAATAGAGAAATCCCAGAAATTATTGGGCCTTTACCAGTTTTTGATCAGCTGGGAATTAACGATGGACATAATTTTGGAATTCAGCTGAATATACCAATATTTAATGGTCTAAGAAATAGAAATAATTTTAGGCAATCTAAAATTAATTTTGAAAGATCAAAAAATTTAATGGAGCAACAAAAATTAGACTTAGAAACTACAATTAATCAAGCTTTTAATGACACAAAGGGAGCGTATACTCTATTTGAAGCAGCAAAAAAAACAAAAGATGCAAGGCTCACTTCATTTAATAATTCTAAAGATAGATTTGATGAAGGAATAATAGACAGTTTTAACTACCTCCAAATTAAACAGTCTTATGATTCATCAGTTTCTGACGAAATACGTTCTAAATACGATTATATTTTTAAATTAAAAGTATTGGAGTTTTATTTTGGAATGCCCATTAGTATGTAATTTTTATTTCATGAAAAATCATATTCTTTGTTTGGAAACTTCATCAACAAACTGCTCAGTATCCATTTCCAAAAAAAATAAAATAATATACACAAAAGAGTCAGACGGTGAGGGGTACAAGCATAGTGAATTTCTACATTCATTTATTGAAGAGTCAATGGTTAATTCTAAGATTGAATATCATGAACTAATGGCTGTTTCAGTTGGTATTGGACCAGGTTCCTTTACCGGATTGAGGATAGGTCTGTCCTCAGCAAAAGGGATATGCTATTCTAAAGATATACCATTAATTACAATTAATAGTCTTGAAATTCTTGCACACAAGTATAAAACAATAAATGAAGAAATTTTAGTTCCAATGTTTGATGCTAGAAGAATGGAAGTCTACTTTTCGATTTTTGACAAAAATCATAAACTATTAAAATCCCCGACCTCAAGAATTCTTTCAGAAGATTTTTTTAACGATTTCCCAAATAAAAAGAAGATCATTTTTGGAAATGGAGCTGAAAAATGTAAAAGTATTATCAATTCAAAGGAGTTCAAATATATAATTGAGATTTCCAACCCTTCTTCAAAAGAAATGGGTGAAATTTCTTACACCAAATTTTTAAAAAAAGATTTTGCTGATCTAGCTTATTGTGAACCTCTTTATCTCAAAAACAATTACTTAAAAAATTGAATTTTATTCTCTATCCGTTAATTGCAGATACGGCCTTAACTTTCCCTGGGACCATCTCTTTTAGCATATTTTCAATACCATTTTTTAAGGTAAATGTTGAGGAAGGACAACCACTACAAGCTCCTTGTAAAACTACTTCTACTAATTTTTCTTTTGGGTGATATTTTTTAAACAAGATGTTTCCACCATCCATGGCTACGGAGGGTTTGATGTATTCGTCAATTATTTTTATGATTTGCCGGGAAACTTTATCTAAAGGTTCGGTATTAGAATTATTTTTATCAACATCATTTTTGTCTACAATACTAAAATCAAATTCTTTTTCTAATTTCTCTTTTAAAAAATCTCTGAAATTATTTACATGAGAATCCCAATTGTAATTCTCACTTAAAGTAACAGATATATAATTATTATTTAAAAAAATTTGCTCGACAAAATCAAATGAAAAAATTGAGTTTATGAATTTTGATCCATTATTAAGGTTACCTCTTTTGACTTCATATATTTCTTTAGTTAAAAGTTTATTAGAAACAAATTTCATAACTTTTGGATTTGGTGTACTTTCGGCATAGAGTGAAACAATATTTTGTATTTTTTCATCCATTTCAAATTTATCTGAAAAAATGAACTGTAATTTTTTTTCGATGATTTTTTCAACTTCGCTTAAAACATCCTCCCAAGATACTATATCAAATCTTTCAAGTACCATTTCATTTTTTGAAATAGATACAGATTTTATAAATGGAAGATAAAACATTTCTTTAGCCAAAGGCAAGTCTTTGGCTTCTTCTACAGTATTAAATTTTTCATTTTTAGTATTTAAATCAAAATTCCATTGAAATGATGCTAAATCATCACTAATAATCTTGGATTGAATAAGGAGTTTGTTCATAGTGCAAAATTAAAAAGTTTAATTTACATTTATTTAATTTATGATTATAAAATCTGTTTTAGGTAAAAAACCATTGTGGGGTAATGACTGCTTTTTTGCTGATACAGCTACAGTTGTTGGTGACGTCATCATAGGTGACTTTTGTTCCATTTGGTTTAATACGGTAATTAGGGGAGACGTAAATAAAATAAGAATAGGGAATAATGTAAATATTCAAGATGGTTCAGTTGTACACGCCACTTATAAAAAGACCTCAACATTTATTGGTAATCATGTTTCAATAGGACACAATGCAATTATTCACGGTTGCACGATAGATGATTTTGTTTTAGTTGGAATGGGAAGCATAGTGATGGATAACTCTAAAATAAGTTCAAATACGATAGTTGCAGCTGGGAGTGTAATTATAGAGAATACTTTTGTTGAGCCCAATTCAATATATGGGGGGATTCCAGCTAAAAAAATAAAAAATATTGATCAATCTAAATCAAAAAAGGAAATAAAAAGAATTGCAAAAAACTACCTTATCTACTCTAACTGGTATAAATAATTTAAAATCCTAGCGCTGATTTAACGTCTACCATTAAATCTTTGCCTTTAGCCATTATTACACTGCCACCAGTTGATGAATCTAATACATAATCAAAACCTTGACCAGCAGCTACCTTTTCAATTGCTTCTCTTGCCTTATCGTAGAGTGGTTTCATCATTTCCATTTGTTTTTTTTGTAAATCTTGAGCAGCAGTTTCCCTATACTGGTTTATATTTTGTTGCATGGTTTCCAACTCCTTTTGGCGAGCTTGATTTGTAACATCTGTCTGATTAGCTGCGTCAGCCGAATAAGTTTGGGCTTTAGTCTGAAATTCTTTATATGTATTTTCTATTTCAGTTGAATATGTTTTTTCTAGTTGTTCAAGTTGTTTTTGTGCGGCAATAACTTCTGGCATCTCACTAATTAGCTTTTGAGTATCAATGTGAGCAACTTTACTTTGAGCATTAATTGAAATCTGAGTTATTATAAAGAAAATTATGCTTATAAAATATTTTGTCTTTTTCATATATTAAAATTTATTCTGAGGATTGTATTAAGATTTTTTATTTTTAAGTCTTCTACGCTCAATTTCCTCTTTTCTGTTTTTAATTTTTTCTTGATTATTAATTTTTTTTAAAACCAATTCGCTAATATCGTAATTTTTTTGCGAATATAACATAATTAGTGTCGATGATCTATCAAATACAAAGTCAAACTTTTTTTCAATGGCAATTTCTCTAACAACAGACAACACCCTGTCTTGTATTGGTTTAATCAACCTTTTTTTTTGATTTATATAGTTTCCGTTAATTCCAAAATACTTATTTTGAAGAGTAAATATTTCATCCCTATAAATATCTAATTCTTCGTTTCTGTCTTTTATTAATTCAGAGGTAAGAAGAAACTTTTCTGAATTTAGCTGGTCTTCCTTACTTTTCAGTTCCATTTTTTTAATTTCAATCTCTTTATTCCAACTTTCAGCCTTTGTTTCTAAATTTTTAGTTGCCTCTTTATAATCTCCAATTTCTTCAATAATTTTATTAAAATCTATGTACGCAATTCTAACACCTTTTTGTGCAAATGAAAGTGATGAAGAAATAAAATAAAATAAAGTGAATATTAACTTGAAATTCATATTTAACCTTTAGAATTGCTGACCAATTGTAAAATGAGTTTCCCAACCATTAGGAGTTCTATTTGAAGGATCAGCATTGTCAAATCCATAAGCAAAATCAATCCCTAAAAGCCCAAACGCAGGCATAAAAATTCTAACTCCAAAACCAGCAGACCTTTGAGCATTGAATGGGTTAAAGTTTCTAAAACCTTGGTATCCTCTACCTGATTCCATATAACTAGTTCCGTAGATTGAAGCACTTGGCTTTAGTGTTATAGGATACCTCAATTCAACAGTGAACTTATTATAAACAGTAGATCCATCTCTGCTCGACAACGAGAAATTTGGATAACCTCTGAGTGCTATGACCTCTCTTCCATCAAGAGCGTAAGTATTGTTCATTCCGTCCCCACCCACATAAAATCTTTCAAAAGGAATATCTCCCTTTTCATTATTGTATGTTCCTAAAAAACCAAAATCCACTTGAGTTCTAAGAACCAATTTATCGACTATTCTTGTAAACCAGCTTCCACTAAATTTTATTTTATAAAATTCCAAAAACTTGAATTTTTCTTGATCTATTTTACTTTGGTCAGGAACATTTTGACCTTGAGCATCAATTGTTTGGAACTCAGCTTCATTTCCAAGTGCAGAATAATCGACTTTATTGAATAATGAATAAGGTGGAGAAAATTTACCACTAATGCTAAAATTTGATCCACCTAAAGGGAATATAGGGTTAGTATATGTGTTGTTTCTAGACAAGGTAACTGTGTAATTAATGTTATTAGAGATACCATTCCCAAAAGTAAACAAACCTGTAAAATAATTATTTAGATTGAAATATTGGTATGTAATTGCTTGTGATAATAAAAAATAATCATCTGGTACACTTAATCTTTTTGCAAGTCCAATTGATATACTACTTATTTCAAAAGATTGAGATTTATCTGCTCTACCTGTAAAAAAGTCATATCTATATTGGTTGGTTTTTGATAATGATGTCGAAAATTGTACAGGTTGTCTTCCTCCTAGCCAAGGTTCAACAAAAGTAAAACTATAAGTATTATAAAATTGACTAGATTGTAATCTAAGACTAAGTCTTTGTCCATCTCCTGAGGGAACTGGCTTGTAAGACTCCTTATTAAAAATATTCCTCATTGAAAAATTATTAAAAGAAAACCCTAGAGTACCAATGAAACCCCCACCACCATAACCGCCCTGTAATTCTATTTGACTAGCGCCTGCCTCAACTAGACCAAATTCAATATCAACAGTTCCTGCATTTGGATCCACATTTTTGAAATCAGGTGTAATTTGTTCTGCGTCAAAAAAGCCAAGTTGCCCGAGTTCTCTAACAGTTCTAACTACTTTATCTTTACTATATAGCTCTCCGGGTTTGGTTCTTAATTCCCTAAAAATCACGTGATCATTTGTTTTATCATTTCCAACAACAGAAATTTTGTTAAATGAAGCTAACTTACCCTCAGTTACTCGTATTTCAAAGTTGATTGTGTCGTTTTCTGCACTAACTTCTACTGCATTTATGTTTGAAAAAAGATATCCACTATTTTGATACAAATTCGTTAGGTCTTCTCCGTCAGGTTTAGTGTCATCAGCTATCCTTTCTTTAAGAAGAATTCCGTTATAGGTATCCCCTTTTTTGATGCCCAAAACCGTTGCAAGTTGTCTATCAGTATAAGCAGCATTACCAATGAAATCAATATTTCCAAAATAATATCTATTCCCTTCTTCAACTTCAAAATTAATAGTCAATGTATTGTCTTTATTAATTATTATAGTATCATTTAGTATTCGAGCATCTCTGTATCCTTTTTCTTTAAAAAAATCAACTAAGTTTTCCTTATCTTCAACAAACTCGTCGGGTATATATTTTGATTTTTTCCAAAATCTATAAAATCTCTTTTCTTTAACATTTTTCAATTTAGATATAAGATTTTTTTCTTTAAATTTTTTGTTTCCTACAAAATTAATATTACTAATTTTCACTCTCTCACCTTTATCAATATTAATTAACAAATTTAGAGTATTTACTTGGGTTGAATCTTCAATATTTCTGACATTTATTTTTGTGTTTAAATACCCTTCCTTTTTGAATTTGTTAACAATGTAATTTTTAGTATTTGTCAAAAAGCTTTCAGATAGTTTTTTCCCTTTATCAAGTTCAGTTTCCTTCAAAATACTTTGAATCTTATTCTTTTTTATTCCCGTAATTTTTACCTTGTTAAGGGTAGGGAGCTCTTCAATTTCAATTTGAAGTGTAATACTTTTTTCCGTTATGTTTTTAGCATAAAAATTAATATCACTAAATAAATCCAGATTCCAAAGTTTATTAATCACTGAACTAACTTGATCCCCAGGAAACTGTATTGTTTGTCCTTTTCTTAGTCCACTATAAGAGATAACAGTTTGTGGATTGAAACTTTTAAGGCCAGTAACTTCAATAGAATCTATTAAATATTTTTGTCTTTTTTGGAGAGGTAAACTTTGCGAGACAACTTTTGAAACAAAAATAAATAATAAAAAAAAAGTTAATGTTAAAAACCGCATTTTAAATCTTAATTTTTAATTTGATCACTCGTTTTTCCAAATCTTCTTTCCCTTTTTTTATAGTTTTTAATGGCTTTTTCAAAGTTAATTTCATCAAAGTCCGGCCAAAAAACCTCTGAAAAAAATAATTCTGCATAAGATACTTGCCACAGAAGAAAATTACTAATCCTTTGTTCACCACTTGTTCTAATTAGCAAATCAACGGAAGGCAATTCTCCACTATAAAGGTGATTGTTTATAATTTTTTCATCAATATCGTCTATGCTGATTAGATTTTTTTTGACTTTTAAGGCTAAATTTTTTATAGCATAAATCAATTCTTTTTTAAACCCATAATTTAAAGCTAAAGTTAAAACTAAACCATTATTTTTTCTTGTTTTTTTTATGGTTTCTTCTAACTCTTTAACAACATTATCAGGTAATTGAGATATATCTCCAATACACTTAAATTGCACGTTATTTTCAACCATTTTATCGATTTCTTTTCTTAAAGTATCAATTAAAATATTCATTAGAGTTTCTATCTCTTTCTTTGGCCGATTCCAGTTTTCAGTTGAAAAAGCGTACAATGTTAAATTTTTTATTTCAATCTTTGTAGCATATTCTACGATTTTTTGAACAGATTTAATACCATTTTTGTGACCAAAAAGTCGATTTTTCCCTTTTTTTTTAGCCCACCTGCCATTACCATCCATAATGATGGCAACGTGATTAGGAGTATTATCTAAACTTTTATTCATCTTTCTTTGCAATAACACGGTTGCCTGCCAAAGGTATAACTTAATGCTATACCAGTAAACACATACCAATCATTATTATATAAATCTCCATGTTTTACCTGAATGTCATTTTCAAATTGACCAATCGGGTTAGAACCGTCTATATTGTCTGTTAACGAATACCTAATTCCAGTTTCAAAACTTAAAACAAAACTATTATTAATACTAAATTTAATTCCAACAATTGCAGGAATTGAAAACTCTAGAGCACTATCATATTTATTAACATCAATTGATGAAAGACCGTTGCGTATAGTAAATAATTGATATTGAAAATAATTTATTCCAGTAAAGAAATAAGGAGAAAACTCTCTATCTTGATTATGGAGGTCAAAATTAAAAAAATTCACTTCCATCCCGGCTGAAAATTCAAAAACTTTGTTATCCACCTCAAAAAATCTATTAAACCTGCTTAAATCGTTAGCATAATAATCAGAGCTCTTTAGTTTTGAAGTAATAAAACTTGCTCTTAGAGCATATCTGGTGGTTAGGTTCCACTTGTAAATTAATCCAAAAGCTGGAGAGTTTGCGTAAATAAAATGTGTGCTACCTAGATCTGATATTGTATTACTTCCTCCTAAAAACATCCCCATTTCATGAATTTGAGAAAATCCCATTAAATGATTTGTTAATAAAAAAAACAATGTGATTAACCTCCTCATTTATATTTTAATCATGAAAGAATACTATAGTATTTAAACTGAATTAGGTAAGATTTATTGTTTAATTTCTTTTATCTAATCCCCAAAATAACTTTTCGCTTAAATCATTGTAAAATTCATTTTTTTGAAATTGAACTGTCTTAACACTAAAAGAAGCTTTTGAAATAATTATTTTAGTTTTATATGGTATACTAATCAGTTTTGAATCTAGAGATAAAAAATGTTCTGAACCAGTACCTTGCCCATCAACTTCTAATTCAATAATTGATTCATTTGGAATTACAAGAGGTCGAACATTTAAATTATGAGCTGCTATGGGTGTTATTAAAATACTTGGTGTTTCAGGAAGCATAATGGGTCCTCCACTGCTAAGGTTATATCCAGTTGATCCTGTTGGAGTTGCAATAATTAGTCCATCGGCCCAGTATTTTGATAATTTTATTTTGTCGATTGAAGTCTCTATACTAATAAGGGATGCAGTATTTTTTCTAGAAACAGTGATTTCATTTAAAGCACACGGAAATTCTAAATTAACTTTTCCGTTAATTTTAATTGTTAAAAGATCTCTTTTTACTAAACTATAATTTTTGGTTTTAAGAAAATTAATTCCCTTGTTTAATTTTTCTTTCTGAATACCTGTTAAAAATCCTAACCTTCCTATATTAATTCCAAGAATTGGAATTTGATTTCGTTTTAAAAATGAAATTGCTTTTAACATTGAGCCATCACCTCCTACGCAAAAAAGAAAGTCAGCGGGGGAATTCAAATCTTCATAAAGATTTATTTCAATATTTTCTTCAATTTTTTTGAATTCTTTAAATAAACTCTTGTCTACGCTTAAGGATATATTCTCTTTTAATAATAGTTTTAAAATATTAAAACTAGTTTTAATTGAGACCTCACTTTTGAATGGACATATTAGAATAATTTCCATTGTGATAACAAATTTTTTTAAGCAAATTTAATAACCATTGTTGAAGGTATTTCTTTTTTTACTAATTAAATTTGTTAAAATTTATGAATGTGAAAACAAAGCTAAGCGTTAATGTGAATAAAATTGCTACATTAAGAAATTCTAG
>CENJ01025312.1_pt1 | contig 16669 bp, 8 predicted proteins | sample 356161 | NCBI WGS metagenome assembly CENJ01 (sample SAMEA2619531, study PRJEB7988) | marine metagenome | biome: marine biome (ENVO:00000447); feature: surface water layer (ENVO:00002042); material: "saline water (ENVO:00002010), including plankton (ENVO:xxxxxxxx)" | depth 5 m
GTCTGCCATTTGACGGTGCTCCGAAACCGTAGGGTGCCCGCCTGTATTCTTATAGGGCATGGTGGTAAAAAATAGATTGGAATCATTCAAACTATCTACGGCAGCTTGGACTACTTCAGGCCATGGAGAGTCTTGACGAGTGATATTCATATTCCCAAGAACACAGAAAATAGTGGCGTATTCGTATTTATCCCGAATGGATTGAACAAAATTGGCATAACGCTTTTTTCTCTCTTTCGTATTTGGTGTGGGCGACAAACGGTTAATTAACCAATCATCATTTTGTAATAAGTTAATCACTACGATATCGGGTTGCCATTGGGTAAAATCATTTTTGGGAAAATCACTGTTGGGGTTTATTCGATCATATACTTGAGGCATGATAAGTGGATACCAGCTGACCATCACCCCAATCCCACTCATTGAAATACATCGCAAATCAGCATTTAATTCTCTCGCGATCATTGAGGCATAACTTTGATAATTGTCCCAAGTAGATTTATCGTCATTATTTTCTCGTGTTTCATCGAGGTTGCCATGTCCAGAGGTAATTGAGTCCCCATAGAATTCAATTTTGAGTTCTGGTTGTTCTTCTTGTGGCGGTATGATTTCTCCACGTTGACTGATATTAATACCCTTAAAAATAGTTTGTGGGCTTGTACTGTCAGTTTTTCTTAGTAGTTGTAACTTATGGACTCCAGGGGTTAAGTTTTTTGAAATTACGTAGGACTTAGTTCCTTTGATACAGTCTATTGTTATTCGACTATTAAAGTCGTCATCAATGATTGCGTTATAATAATTATCACCCTCCAAATCATCCAATACTACTTCTATTGAGGTTCCTTCAAACCAAAGGGTAAAACCGCTTCCCGGCCAAAATAATTTTGGTAATTGGGGATTTGAGAAATCGATGCGTCCATGGAAGATGATATTTTCATTTTCAGCATTTATATTTTTTTGTAAAACCTGTTCACCCTCGTCATACAGTTTACCTTTTTCTTGGCAGCTTGTGATGGATATGAAAAATACTGTAACTAGAAATGAGATTACTTTATCTGAAAAAATAGCCAATACAAAATGGATTTAGATCGATAGTTTATAATTTATAAAACGGTTTGCGCATAAAGTTTCATGCACAAACCGTTTTTTTATTGGTTTAAAAATTGCGATTAACGCAGTGACTGCTTTTCAGGGTCAAGCTCAATGGCATTATTCAAATCAACCTCTCTTTGAGGAAGTGGATGAAAATATGGGAAATTAACTTGACTTCCTAATTCACTGTCCACTCTTTTTGTTCTTCTAAGATCAAAAATTAAATGACCTTCCATTGCAAGTTCCCACTTACGCTCTTGCCATACTGCTTCCATATATTCACTTCTGGATAGACCAGGGGTGAGGTCTGCAAGACCAGCACGATTTCTAATGGCATTAATTGAGGAGTATCCATCTGCTGTAGGCCCTGCTGCTTCAGCATGAACTAGTGCAATATCGGAAGTTCTCAAAAATGGCCAAGAGGTATCTCCACTATAGAATGACTGCGTATTAGCGAAGTACTTCATGTTATAGCTCTCCGGTCTATTTTGTAGCACGGCTCCGCCTGAACTAAGGACAAGATTTGTATATAAATTACGTCTTAAATCCTCAGAAGGATGAGAGGCAAGTTCATCTGCGTGGTACCACATAACAGTCCATCCTCCCCAGTAGGGAGTAACATCAGTTGATCCTGGAGCGTAGGTGTAAAATTGAGAATACCAGGTATAAGGAGAGAAGGTCGTATGAAGACTTGTCATACCGGTACTGTTGTTAGTAGCTGGATTGGAACTCCAAACGAATAATTTTTCTCTACTTGCTGGATTGTTGTCCGGGAATGTGGTGTATATAGAATTGTCTAATCCAAATGTACCACTATTTAAAACTTGTGAAGCAAAGCTGGCTGCTTGCGCATACATTTGCGTATGATCACTTACCCAACCGTACCTTGGCGATCCGCTCTCTTTGCTGGAAGCTAAATGTAGATATACTTTTGAAAGTAATCCTTTGGCAGCTGTTCCATCTGCTCTACCTCTGATAGAGAATGCTGGAACATTTTGTGCAGCAAAGGTAAGGTCATCGATGATCAAGTTATAAATATCTTCAATGCTGCTTACTGGTGTTTCATAAGTTATATTTGGATTTTTGGCGTCAGTATAGACAGGAACTTCGCCAAAAACACGAACCAAATAGAAATAATAGAAAGCACGTAGAAATTTAGCTTCACCGATGTACTGATTTTTCAATATATCGTCAGAAAAATCAATTTTTTCAGTGTTATCTAAAACCGTGTTTGCTCGAGAAATACCAGTGTAACAACCTCCAAAGAAGTCTCTTAAAGCCTCGGTTGAAGCATCAAAAGTCCAATTCTTGAACTCTACTGCATTACGTTGAGTGTAACTTGGTTTTGTGTCACTTTGACCTGCCCCCATTAAAGTAATATTCAATAAACGGGAATAAAATTGAGCTCTTTTAGAGGCCTGATAGGCATATTGAAGCCCTGAATAAACGTTCTCCTCTGTAGAGTAGAAGTTGTCATTTGCTAAAAACCCATAGGGTTCCTCTTCAAGCTCTGAGCAGGAAAAAGTAGCAATAATTGTAGATAAATAAATTAAGTATTTTAAGTTTTTCATTTCTTCTATATTTAGAAAGTTACATTTATACCAAAGTTGTATGTTCTCTGTCTGGGCATCAATGAACTGTTACCATAAATACCTCCATCAACGAATCCTTCGACGTTTACCTCAGCATCATATCCCTCGTAATTATCGATTGTGAAAACGTTTGTTGCATTAACAAATATTCTAGCTGACTTAATTAAATTAAATCCACCTAGTGGTATATCATATCCAGCAGAAACATTCTGTAATCTCAAGAAAGAGCCATCAACAACATAAAAAGAACTAGGAATGAAATTATTTGAATTCCTTACCTTTTTGAAAATTGTATCAGGGTTTTCTGGAGTCCATCCTCTAAGCTTACCGTAAGGTCTGTTGTCTCTCATTTCATCTAGGATATCATTACCTACAACTGCATTAAACAGCATGTTTAAATCAAATCTTTTATATCTAAAATCAATTGATAAACTGGTAATAAAATCAGGAGTTGGATCACCAATTACGTTTCTATCAGCAGGCGAAATTGACCCATCTTCGCTTAAGTCAGTGTAATAAAAATCTCCTAATTCTGTATAGTTTCCAAAACCATACTGACTCTGTGAAGCTTCATTAATAACGCCAGCTTGGGTATAACCGTAAAATGATTCTAGTGGTTTTCCGATAGCATAAACTGTTTGACCGTCACCGCTTGCAAAGACGTATTTATTTCCCATTAAGTCTTCAACTAATCCTGCATCTTCAACAGTACCTATATCAACAACTTTATTTTCGTTTGCACTAAAGAATAAAGTAGCAGATAACCCGATGTCTCTTTTTTGGATGATTTCTCCACCCAATTCAAATTCAACACCTTGGTTTTCAATAATTCCGTCATTTACCAATACTTGTGAGAAACCAGATGAGGTAGGTAAGAATTTATTTCTAATCAAATCAGTAGTCTCTTTGTAATAGTATTCTAGATTAAATCTCAATCTGTTGTTAAAAAATCCTGATTCAATAGCTGCAGCATACTGGGTGGTCGTTTCCCATTTTAAGTCAGGTGTTCCCAACTGATTTGGTCCCGCAGACAATAGATCTGTCCCTGCGCCAGCATCATAAACATTTACATTACCGTATCTTTCAAAAGTTTGGTAAGGGTTAATACCTTGGTTTCCTGTTTTACCAGCGGAAACTCTTAATTTAAGATTACTTACAGCACTATCCGCAAGGAAGTCCTCTTGGTGGATTTTCCAAGCTAAAGCAGCTGCTGGAAAGTGTCCCCATTTGTTGTTAACTCCAAATTTTGAGGAACCGTCAGCTCTATATGTAAAGGTGAATAAATATTTATCCATCAAGTTATAATTAGCTCTACCGAAATAAGATTGAAGATCTTGTCTATTGTAAGATTGCTCAATAAACTGATTGTCAGACGTGGCTAAAGTAAGGTTTTGATTGAATAATGCATCGGTTACAAAGTCTTGACCGATAATTCCAATACTTTCAAAAGTTCTAATTTGATCATCTCGTCCTACCAAAATGCTTACGTCATGAATTTCATCAAAAGTTTTGTTATAGGTAAGTGTGTTGGTAAAATAAGTCTGTTCGTTTGTTTGTTCTCTAACCAATCCTCTACCTGCATAACTCTGAGATAGTAGGGTGTATTGAGATTTAGTGTATTGATCAAAGTTACTTCTCAACGCATTATAACTTCCAACAGTTCTGAAAGTTAAACCCGGTATAATCTCCCAGTCAAAAGAAGCGTTGGTGATTAAGTCTTTTCCTTTACGATTGTTGAAGTTGTCATCTTTAAGCTGAAGAGGGTGTGTGTATCCTTCAAATGGTATGTGGTAACTTCCATCATCATTAAAAGGTTTTATCCATGCTCTGCCCTCAACCTGTCCACCAGTTCCATAAACTCTATCTACATCATTATAACTTGCAGAAAATCTAAAAGAAAGGTTATCAGTTAATTGCATTTCATCTTTAAAGAAAATATTAATTCGGTCAAATGTATCCCCTTTTAAAGTTCCTTCTTGATCGAAATAGCTTAAGCTAAGTAAATAGTTGTTCTTTTCAGATCCACCTCTAATACCTGCTTTATAACTTTTAATGGTTGGATTTACGTTCATTGTAATTGGAACATAATCATAATATTTGTAAGCTCCACTTTCGAATTCCTCAACAGTTGGATAATAAAATCCATCACCATCATCGCTTCCGTTATACTGAACTTCACTTGGATCAAAACCATCATTGATCATCCCACGATTTTTAATCGTTGCAATGTCGACTAGATTTCCATATCGCTCGAAAGGTTTAGTGTATTCCGAAACAGACATACTAGTCTCAACAAAAGCTTGGAATGATCCAGACTTTCCTGATTTAGTAGTAATGAGGATTACACCATTAGCACCCTGAGATCCATAGATCGCAGCAGCAGATGCATCTTTTAAAACCTCAATGGATTCGATATCGGAAGCATTGAGCTGGTTTAAATTGGTAAGTGACCCAAATGGAATTCCATCAAGTACTACAAGTGGCTCTCTCGATCCACTTAGGGAACTAGCCCCTCTCAACCTTACACTCATTCCACCTTCAGGATCATCAGTGTTCTTAATAATTCTTAGCCCAGTACTTCGACCTTGTAATAGGTCACCTACATTGTTTACTGGTATAGATTCAATTGCTTCCGTCTTGATCGTAGAAACAGAACCGGTAAGATCACTTTTCTTAACAGAACCGTATCCAATAATTACAACTTCATCCAAATTGGCGGCATCTTCAAAGAGGGCAATTTCAAAAGAATCAGTATCAGCAACACTTTGCTCTATTTTAGTGAATCCAATAAAACTAATCTCTAAAATGGCATCATTCTGAACAGAGATGGTAAAGTTACCATCAAAATCAGTAGTTACTCCATTGTCAGTTCCTTTTTCTAAAACAGCAGCTCCAGGCAAGGGGTTACCATCTTGGTCGGTAATTGTTCCAGAGATTTCTCTCTTTTGTACTACTTCAGAGGAATCGCTCGAATTTTTCTCAGTAGCATTTACTGTAGCAAAACTGAACGTTGTAGCTCCCAGAAATAATAGGAGCGTTTTCTTAGTAAATAATAAAAGCCGCTTTTGAATAAAAGTGTTTTCGGCAAGTGATTTAAACTTCATAAATTGATTTAATTGATTAGACATTTACACAATCATATATATAGAGAATAAGTATTAATTTAGGAAAATCATTAAAATAATGAGTAAAAAACTAAAAGTGTAAACTATAATTATGGTTAGTGTATCGGTTTTATGCTCGAAAGCTATGATTTTTTTCTTTTTATCTAAAATTTTTTTATCAAATATTTTTGTTTTTTTGCAACATTTCACAAAATAAAAGCAGATTTCCTTGAATCAGTCAACTAAAAAAAAGTTTTTGCCCAATTTTTTATTGCTAAAGAAAAAGTAGCACCCTAAAATAAACATCGGAATACTTAAAAGTTGTCCCATATTTAGAAAAAGCGCGTTTTCAAAATTGACTTGGTTTTCCTTGAACGTTTCCATAAAAAAACGACAGGAAAATGCAATAATGAAGAACAAGCCCAACAAGCTCCCTGGGCGAAGTTTTCTTCGGTATTTATTCCAAATCATAAATAATAAAACACCTATGAAAAGATAATTTAAAGATTCATATAGTTGAGTAGGGTGTCTGTAAATACCCACGGATTTGAATCTAAGCTCAAAACTTTCATCTGTCCTGTGAAATGAGTAATCGATGGAACTGCCATCAGGGTTAATCACGTGGCTATAGGGGCCAGGTTTAATGGGTAAAATATATTTAAACCTTTTTTCTACACTACTGCGTATTCTGTCCTCCATATAAGCCGAGTTATCAAAAATAATTGCTGATTGAAGTACAGGCTTTCCAGATTCATAGTGATTTCCAGTGGAGGTAAATTTCACTTCCTGAACGAATGGCAATTGATTTTTGATTTTTTTTTCAATGGGTTGGGTAAAAACAATGCCATAATTTACCGCTGTAGGTTTACCAATTATTTCTGAATTGATAAAATTACCAACCCGAATAAAAGCACAACCTAAAGCAATTGCAATTACCATCCTATCCATGACTTGATAGTAACTATAACCCCTACGTCGGCGGTCAATTACTTTAATACCAAATCTTGAAAATTGAATTTTATAGGAATAAATTGCCATGCCCAATAAAATTCCCAAAGCAGCACCGTGGCTTGCCAATCCACTTTTCCAGAAATAAAAAAGTTCAAAAAAGCTCCTTTCTAGAATTTTAGGTTCATAAAACAGTACGTGTCCCATTCTAGACCCGATCAATGTTCCCAATACCATGTAGACCATTTGAAGGTCAACCGTTAGATCATAACCGCCCTCCTGTTTGTATGACCTCACAACGATGAATCGACCAATAAAAAAACCTAAGGCAAATAAAAAGCTATACCATCTCAAAGAAAAAAAATCACTTTGATAGAGGTAAATGTCGGGCTGCCACAAAAAAGACCAAAAATAGCTGTAGTGAGAAACGTTCATGTATTAATGGTCTTTTACACTTTAGTTGATATTATCCATTGTACCTATAGGGCGACTGTTTTTATCAAGTTCGAGTTGAAATTCAGCAAGTTTTTCTTTGAGAAAAGCTGCTTTTTCCGGGAAATCTTCTAATCGGTTATCTAATTCTCTTAAATCAGTATTTAAGTCGTATAGTGATTCTTCATGATCAACACTCCATTTTCCTATTCCTCCTTTTCCATCCTCTCCCGGTTTTTGAATGTAATTGAAAGTAGATGGTGCAAGGTATTTCCAATTTCCTTGTCTGATACCATAGAGGGTTTTAGATTTATGGTAATAAAACAAACGCTCTGCTAATTCTGGCTGAGGTTTACCTTGCAAAAGGTCAAGAACATTTTGCCCGTCGATTTTGTTTTCAGGTAAATCAGATCCTGTAGCCGCACATATGGTGGGTAAAAGATCAATCGCAGAGACCAGTTGATCAACTTTAGTGTTGGGGGCAATACCCTCAGGCCAAGAAATCACGCACGGCACTCTGAAACCACCCTCAAAAACATCAAACTTTCCACCTCGAAGTGATCCTGAAGAACCCGCATGATTGCCAAAGGAGAGCCAAGGGCCATTGTCGGAAGTATAGATGATAATAGTATTGTCGTAAAGGTCTTTTTCCTTTAAAAATGAAACTAGCCTACCTACATTATGATCAATTTCCTCAATCACATCACCGTAAACGCTTCCTTTGGAGGTGCCTTTGAATTTCTCCGAGGCAAAAATGGGTATGTGTGGCATGGTATGAGCCAGATAAATAAAAAACGGTTGATCCTCTTGTTTGTTTTTGATAAAATCAATCGCAAAATCTGTATATCGCTCTGTGAGAAGTGACTGATCGGGCTTAATTTCAACAACTTTTTCATCCATTAGAATTGGGAGCTCATCACGATTCATATCATTGGAATAAGGAATTCCAAAGTAGGTGTCAAACCCTTGATATGTCGGCAAAAAAGGTGCTTTACTTCCCAAATGCCATTTCCCTGCCATAGCAGTGGCATAGCCATTTGCTTTAAGTACTTCCGCAGTCGTGACTTCATTTGGATGCAGACCTACCTTTCCACCATTGGCGCCTCCAAAACCATGTCCCTCAGGCCATAATACTCCTACAACTCCTGTTCTAATTGGGTATGCACCGGTCAATAAGGCCGCTCGTGAGGGAGAACAAGTAGAAGATGCCACTAAAAAGTCCGTTAATGTTGCGCCATCTGCCCCCAAAGCGTCTACATTGGGTGTCTTGATATCCATTGACCCAAAAGAACCCAAATCCCCATAGCCCTGATCATCGGTAAAGATGATGATCACATTGGGGGGTTGAGTAGCTTTTTTAGAAGCTGAGTCACAGGAAATAACAATAAATAAAGCAATGAGGTATTTAAAAAACTTCATATTATAATTTTAATTCATAAGGTTTACGATAGCTTTTACCTCGTCTAAAGTTGGCCTCTATATCGTCGATAAACTCTTCTTTTACAGGATCCCAGTTTAATGGTCTTCTAAATTCATATGCCAAGTTGGCAATATGACACATGGTTGCCGAACGGTGTCCAATTTCTACATCACAAATTGGTTTGGTGCCATTTTTTGCAGCAGTGATCCAATCGTTCTCGTGGCTTTCAGAAACATAAAGCCTCTGATCTGTAGATTTCAATTCGATGTCCACCAATTCTTTTGGTGTAGTTTCAAAGAAACTACGACTAATATCCATAGTCCCCTCAGATCCAAAAAATCTAACAGCAAACCCACGACCAAAATTTCTATGCTCAACTTCAACTCCATTTTCATAGTACATTTTTAATTTTCTAGAAGCAGTAGGCTCAATGGGTGCCACGTATTTAACCGGTCCTGTATGATCCATCCCTAGTGCCCATTGGATAATGTCAAACATATGTGCACCCCAGTCCGATAGGATACCACCTCCATATTCTCGATACCATCTCCAGTTAGGGAACCAACTAGATTCCACAATAACGTTGTGGTAAGAACGCATTGGCGCAGGACCCGACCACTTATCCCAATTCAAATAATCAGGTGTGGGTTCGTAAGGGAGGTCACAGGGTGCAGAAGGATTCCCAACTTCCACCCATACTTTTTCGATTTTTCCCAAGTAGCCATTTCTTACTAACTCACAAGCCTTTCTAAAATCAGCTCTTGAACGTTGCATGCTACCAGTTTGTAAAACACGGTTGTATTTTTCAGCTGCTTTTTGCATTACCCGACCCTCCTGTATAGTATGAGACATGGGCTTTTCACAATAAACGTGCTTTCCAGCTTTCATGGCATCGATAGAGGGAATGGCGTGCCAGTGGTCAGGAGTACTGACAACAATCCCATCAATATCCTTATTTTCAAGAATTTTATGGTAGTCTTCGTGGCTTTCAGCCTCACCTTTAATGCCATATTCTTTATATTGTTCAGACATTAATTTCCCAAAACTTGCCAATCTTTTTTGGTGGACATCACAACCAGCAATTACTCTGGCTTCAGGAATACTTGAAATACGTTTTATCAATCCCTTACTTTGGGCTCCAATTCCAATTACTCCAACATTAAAGCGGTCACTAGGAGCAGTATAACCGTTTCCCAATACATGGCGAGGTACAATGGCTAATCCTGCCATACTAGCCGTAGTTTTTTTAATAAATTCTCTTCTGTCAGTTTTCATTTTTTATAGTTTTAATTTATTTTTTATAAGTCCTGAAGGATGATGCGGGCAATCCTTCCTTGTTATATAGATTAGTTTTAATATAGTTTTTCCAGCCAAACCTAACGTATTTAGGTGCGCTCACTTTTTTTGACCAAACTAAAATTCGATCCCCCAAAATCCTTGCGTTAGCGATGTGAAATGTACCGTTTTTACCAGCAATTTCAAAATCTCTAATTTTTTTGTCTGGACAGTACAATCCGCTTCCAGTATGGTCAAAGGAAATCAAAGCCTTTCCCTTTTCAAATTGAACTGATTTATATATCGGACCACAATGGACAAGACCATCGTAGCCATAATTTTTCGCCAATGCCCATAATGCCAGTCTTTCTCCGATAGGCTTTTTCTTAGGGGCATGAATAAACTTTGAATCTCCAACGTCTGTGGTCACAGCCATACCGACATTTGCTTTTGAAAGGGTCACCATTTGCGCCTCTCTTATTTCTGGTCCCGTAGGTTTTTTGGGCGAATTACTGTCCATACCATTGTCACCTACAGGTGCAATTTGGACATAATAAAAAGGCAAATTCTCGTCTCCCCATTGCTCTCTCCAACAATCAATAAGCGCGGGAAAGAGAGTTTTATACTGTTCCGCCCTAGATCTATTGCTTTCACCCTGGTACCAAATAAAGCCTTTTAAGGTGTATGGCAATAGCGGACTAATCATTCCATTATACAGCGAAGTTGAGGCGTGTGAATTGTATGGCATGCGTTGGTCGGATGGATAAATAGTTTTCTCAACTTCCTCCTTTAATTCAAAAAAATAAGAGCCCACTCGGGCAGCGGTTATTTTTGTTTTCCAATTGGTTTTTAAGTCAACTACCCTTTTGTTTTTGTCATATAAACCAATGGGTTCATTTCCTTTCAAAAACCCTTTTTGACCTACATCATAAAATCGCATACTGATCGTATTGCTTCCTTTTTTGATCAAGTTATTGGGAATTTCATATTTACTTTTTGACTTTCCCCAAGACTCTTTCCTGACAATTAATTCATCATTGATAAAGATGACAAAGAGATCGCCTGTTTCTCCTAACGAAATCACTAGATCATCGGCATTGTCTTGATTCCATTCAAAACTTTGTCTTGCCCAAGCTATTCCAGTATTGTTTTTAAATCGATTTCCCAAAACTTCAAGGCTTGACTCCTCCCAAGTGTTGTCATCAAAATTTGACCTGATAAAGGCGTTGTTTTCTTTATTGACAAAACTCAATTGATCTGAGGAAAAGAGACTACTCCATTCCTTTTTCATTCTGCCTTTCATCCACTGATTAAAAGGAGTATCTGGATCATTAGATAATTCAATTCGAGAAGCGATTTCACTAAATTCGTTCCTATACATATCCTTACCTTCAATTTTTTCTAAAAAATCTTGATTTACCCAGCTCTCTGCAGGAGAACCTGTCCAACTTGAGTGAATTAGCCCAACGGGAATGCCCAGTTCCTGATGCAATTTTTCACCAAAAAAATAGGCGACTGCAGAAAAAGATGGTGCAGTTTCAGGCGAACAAACGACCCAGCTTCCCTCGACTTTTTCCTGCGGTTCAAAAGCTATATTTCGTCCTACAGTAAACATTCTTAGCCCGGGATAGTCAGCCGCTTGAATTGCTTTTTCAGCGCCTTCAACTTTGTCTTTTGGACTATTACCGCCAAAACCTTTAAGAGGCATTTCCATATTGGATTGACCAGAAGCGAGCCAGACTTCACCCAAAAGGATATCTTCGATTTTAATCTCCTCTCCTCCAGAGGTAATTGTCATTTTATGGGCTATGTTGTCGGCTTTAGGTGTAGCTATCTTTAATTGCCAAGCGCCTGTTGAATCACTTTCAACGGAACCTTTTTCTCCCCAGCTGGTTGCCAATTTTACGGAGCTATTCGGGTTCGCCCAACCCCATACGGTAATCAGGGTATTTTGTTGAGCAACCATATGATCTTGAAATAAACTCGCTAATGACAGATTAGACGCTTCATTTGAATTACATGAAATGAGGAGTATTGCCAAAAAGAGAAGGACTGTTTTTATGTATTTTTTCATTATTTAAATGGATTTTTAGAGCTAAATGAGGAGGCAGGAAGACCTTCTTTATTAAAAAAAGTTGGTTTCAAATAATTTTTCCAACCATACCTAATATATTTTGGAAAAGAAACTTTTTTTGACCAAGCAATTACTTTATCGCCCTTAATTTTTGCATTGGCGCTGTAGTACTTGTTATCCTCTCCAGCAATTTCAAAATGCTTTAATTCTTTATCCGTACATAATAATCCACTACCGACATGATCAAAAGAAACAATAGCCTTTCCATCTTGGAAGGCGACAGATTCAAAAATAGGACCCGAAAAAATAAGATCCTCATAACCGTAATCTTTGGCTAAAGCCCAAAGCGCCAGCCTTTCTCCAACCGGTTTTTTGATTTTAGGATGAATATCCAGACTGTCTCCAATATCCATTGTAATAGCCATACCAACTTTATTTTTTTTCAAGGTCAACCTTTGTGCCTCTCTGAGTTCTGCCACCAATTCTCCTTGGTACTTTTTTCGGTTGGGTAAATCCTCGTAAGGAGCCAACTGAACGTAATAGAATGGTAGTTGATTATTGTTCCATTGCGATCTGTAGCTATCAATTACCGAAGAGAAAACGGATTCATAAGCGGCAGCTCGAGATCTGTTTCCCTCTCCCTGATACCAAATAAATCCTTTAACAGTATAGGGTGCTAGGGGAGCTATGATGGTATTATTCCACATTGTTGGCATTCCACCATTCAGTTCCATTCGGTCTTTGGAGGGAAGTACAATTCCTTCAATGCCATTATTAAGTTCGTAAAATAGCATCTCTGTTAGCCAAGCGGTCATTTTGAGTTTCCATTGATTTTGGAAAGAGTAGATTTTCTTATCATTTAAATAAATCCCTAGGCTTTCATCCTGAACCAACCCCCCTGAGCCATGAACATCTATCAACCTGATGGCAATGGTGTTTTTCCCTTGTTGAATCAAACCATCTGGAATGTCAAAACGCGAGCTTGCATTACTGAATGAGTTTAATCTACCTACAATTTTTCCATTGATGAAGACCACAAATAGCTCAGATGTATTACCCATTTCAAACGTCAATCCGTTTTTTTGTTGAAGGTCAAAATTGAAATTTTGTCGTATCCATCCCACGCCATTAAAATTGTTTTTTTCAAAGGCATCAGCAATTTCTTTCAAGCTTTTGGTTTTCCAATTGCTGTCATCAAAATCAGGTCGAAAAAATGATTTGTTGGCCTCATTGATGTACCTTATTTTGTCCACATTGACAAGCTGATTATTGGTCAAATAATTATGATTCTTTCGCCAGCGGTTATAAGCCGTTGTTGAGTCTATTGCGATAGCAATTTTCCTGGAGGTATCTTCAAATCCACTGACCTTTTCAATAAAATCAATAGTGGCCCAGCTTTCTGCTGGTGAGCCCATAGCTGAAGTTGACATAATGATTCCTATGGGTACCTTTAAGTTTTGCATTAGTTTTTTACCAAAAAAATAGGATGTTGCTGAAAAATTTGGAACTGTTTCAGGCGAACAAACTTCCCACTTTCCTTCAACAGCTTTTTTTGGTGTAAATGCAATTTCTCCTCCAACATTAAACATTCTAAACTCGGGAAAATTAGCGGTTGAAATTTCACTGGTTTCACCCTCGTGTAGTTCATGTGGTTTTTTAAAGAGACGAGTCATTCGCCAGCCCATATTGGATTGACCAGACGCCAGCCAAACTTCTCCTAAAAGAATATCTTTTAGGGTGATGGTTTGATTGTTAGACTTTAAGGTCAATTGGTGAGATTGGTGGTCAGTTTTTTTAGTGGCCATTTCAACGGTCCATTGCCCTGCCTCATCTGCAACAGTTTTCACTGCCTCTCCCCAACTGCTGTCCAAACTTACATTAGACCCTGGCTGTGCCTTACCCCAAATGGTCACCATAGTCGCTTGTTGCAATACCATATGATCCTGAAATAAACTGGCAAAAGCTAAATGTCTCTCTTGGTCCGATTGACAGCCAAATATTGTAATGATAAATAAAAGGGTAATTCCTCTAATCATTATTCCAAAATTAATTCTATGACGGGTATTTCCACATTGGGTTTTAAAGCCGGGGTTCTCAAAATGATATCATCGGCGTGTTCTGGTTTCCAGTATTTAACGAAGTTAACCTCAGAGGCATCATGCAAGAATTGTGCGTATTTGACTTTGCCAAATGCATTAGACAGCCTGATACCATTTGTTTTGTAATCCATAATATGAATGTACAAACGATTGGTTTTAGCGTTAAAGGTCAACATAGTTCCTTTTGGAGCTTTCCATGACTTGGGAGCTTGGGTGCAGCCATAAATAGAACGGCTATTTACTCTCATCCAATCGCCTATCTTTTCCAGTGCATTCTCTGCCCTATAATCAAAGGTTCCTCTTGCAGTCGGACCTACATTAAGTAATAAATTCCCACCTTTACTAGTGGTTTCGATCAACATTGAAAGCAAATGACGGTTGGTCTTCCAAGAAATCTCATCTCGATAGTAGCCCCATGAACCAGAAAAGGTGGCACAAGTTTCCCAATAGGCCTTTTCGCCATTTTCCTCAGGCCATGACTCAGGGATATGTTGCTCAGGCGTAATAAAATCCCATCCTCCCCAGTACTCGTCTAAATCTGCACGGTTATTGACTAAAATGTGGGGTTGTAATTCTCTCACCATTTTGATCAGTCTCTCAGAATCCCATTCCTCACGCCCTTTTCCAAAAGGCAGATGGGGATAGGAGAAATCTAACCAAATGATATCAATTTTACCGTAATTCGTCAAAATCTCCCTTACCTGATTGTGAAGATAATTCTGGTATTTTTTCAAATCTCTTCCTTTATTGACCTCTTTATAGTACTGGTCTATTTTGGGGTTTTTGTTGGCTGCCATTCTTTCAGGCCCATTACTGTGTTGTGGATATCTCAGTGGGTGTTTAATGTCTATCGTAAAATCTGGATGGTGCCAATCAAATAGCGAATAATAAAATCCAATTTTCAGTCCCTCGGCTCTGAATGCGCTTACCCATTCTTCGAGAATATCTTTTCCATAGGGAGTATTAGTTGCTTTATAATCGGTGTATTGAGAATCAAATAAATTAAATCCTTCGTGATGTTTTGCCGTTATGACTACATATTTCATTCCGGCAGCTTTGGCTTGCTTTGCCCAATCTGTCGGGTCGAATAAATCAGGATTGAAAACATCAAAATACTTTTGATAATCCTCATTGGACATACGCTCTTTACTTTTAACCCACTCATGTCGCGCAGGCTGAGCATAAAGTCCCCAGTGGATAAACATTCCAAATCTTGCGTCTGTCCACCAGGCCATGCGTTCCTTTTTTTCAGCCTTGGTTTCATCCCAAATTTTCTTCTGAGAAAAGGAGACTAGTGAGGTAAACAGTAATAAAACTGAAAGCCATTTTTGGATACTTTTATTTGACTTCATTTTTTAATTTAATTTTGAGTTGTAGCGATTTATTTTGTCTGATAATTTACTTATTACACTTTGAGATGTTTCTTGACTTATAACATTAACTCTTTCTATCCCTTTGTTGAGTTCATAGAGTTCTTGTTGGACAATTTCCTTTTCTTTAAAATCCCACCATTCAATATAAGTATGATTTTTGGTATGAATTGCATAAGCTTTCAGATCTTTGATAGAAACATCTTTTTGAAAACTTTGATACATGCTAAAGGCAGCTGAAAAACTGGGTGCATCAGGATTATGCATCAATGGTAGCATACTCTTTCCGTCTGCTTTTTCGGGTTTATCCAAACCAGCTAGTTCAGTTAAAGTTGGATAAAGATCTAACAGCTCGACAAAACCCTCCCTTATATTTTTACCTGGATTTAAATTGGGATCATAGATAATTAATGGTACCTGTGTACTCAGCTTGTAATTACTGTGCTTACCCCAAATTTGTTGTTCTCCCAAATGAAATCCGTGATCTGCGGTGAATACCACAATCGTTTTTTTATCTAAGTTTAGTTTTTCGAGCTTTTCCAATAATTGTCCAACTAAAAAATCAATGTAGGAGACACAGGCATAATAACCGTGTTTTAATTCCATGCTTTGGAAATCAGATACTTTTTTGTTTCTGTAATTTCCTGTTTTATAACTGCTTGAATAAGGTGCATAGCTCGCCAATTCAGACCATTGATATACGATGGTGTCTCCCAACACTGGTGCAGAAGCGTTTTTTGAGAGTTTGAATTGTTCTCTTTTGTATAAATCCCAAAATTGTCTGGGTGCTGCAAATGGTAGGTGAGGCTTACGAAAGCCAACGGTCATAAAAAAGGGTTGATCTTCATAAGTTTCCAACATTTCCATTGCTTTTAGGGAAATATTATAATCGTTGTATTGATCTAGTGCCTCAGCTTCATTTTCTACAGCCGGTCTATTGTCCAGATTTTTTATTTGTTGATTTTTAATACTAGCATAGGATTCCCAGGGGTGAAATTGATTACTAAAGGGAATGTCATGATAATAATCCCAAGAATCTCGATCTTCTTTTAACCCGTGGTAAACCTTACCCAATGATGCGGTAGTATAACCGAATTGCTTAAAATGAGCTGGCATACTGACCTGTGGATTATTTTTGAGGTAACGATTTAAATTCCCACCGCTGTCGCCTCTTATTGGACTCAAGCCAGATAGGAAACTCCTTCTTGAGGGAGAACAGTTGGCATATTGAGAAAAGGCATTGGTAAAACGAATTCCTTTTTC
>CENJ01051311.1_pt1 | contig 16648 bp, 13 predicted proteins | sample 356161 | NCBI WGS metagenome assembly CENJ01 (sample SAMEA2619531, study PRJEB7988) | marine metagenome | biome: marine biome (ENVO:00000447); feature: surface water layer (ENVO:00002042); material: "saline water (ENVO:00002010), including plankton (ENVO:xxxxxxxx)" | depth 5 m
CGGGCTGACGACTCCCGGTCTATCGCCGCCAGAACCCCGGGTTCAGCATCACCAGCACGGTGAACAGCTCGAGCCTGCCAAGAAGCATGCCAAAGGCCATGATCCATTTGGCAAGATCGGGGATGGTGGCGAAATTACCCTCGGCGCCAATCATGTTGCCAAGACCCGGGCCGACATTGCTGATCGAGGTGGCGGCCCCTGAAAGCGCGGTGATGAAATCCAGCCCCAGCGCGCCAAGTGCGATCGCCAGCATCACAAAGCAGATGATGTAGAGATAGAAGAACCCCATCACCGAATCCATCACCTCGTTCGATACCGGCCGGCGATTGTAATAGGCAAGGATCACCGCATGCGGGCTCAGCAGGCGCCCGATCTGCACCCGCGCCGTGGTCGCCAGCACCTGAAGCCGGAACATCTTGATGCCGCAGGTTGTCGACCCGCTGCACCCGCCCACAAACATCGCGATCAGAAGCAGTGTCGAAGCAAAACCGCCCCAGGCTGAAAAATTGGCGCTGCCATATCCGGTGCCGGTCATGATCGACACGGCGTTGAAGCTGGCCTCGCGGATTGCGCCCGTCACCGGCATGCCGTTGCTGCTCAGGTGCCAGATCAGGATCAGCACAACTGTGGACAGCAGCACAAGGAACCAGCGCACCTGCGGGTCCTTCAGCAACGGCCGCCAGCCGCCGCGGACCATCGCCAGATAATGCGCGAAGGGAAGACTGCCGACGATCATGCCGCAAATCACAATCCACTCGATGGCCACCGAATCAAAGGCCGCGATCGAGGCGGTGCGCGTGGAATAGCCGCCTGTGGCAATGGTTGTCATGGCGTGGGCGATGGCGTCGAAATTGCTCATCCCCGCCACCGACAGCATGATTGCCCAGATGGCTGTGAGGCTGGCATAGACAATGCCGATCCCGCCGGCGAGCTGCGCCGCCCGCGGCACCACCTTGTCGGCGCTGTCGTAGGATTCGGTGCGGAAAAGCTGCATACCGCCAACCGACAGCATCGGCAGAACCGCCATCGCCATCACGATGATGCCGACGCCGCCAAGCCATTGCAGCAGGGCCCGCCAGATCAGGATTCCGGGAGAGGCCATCTCGATCTGTTCCAGCACCGTCGATCCGGTGGTGGTGATCCCCGACACCGATTCGAAGATGGCGTCGGTAAAGCTCAGCTGCAGTTCGCTGAACATGAAGGGAAGCGAGCCGAACAGCCCGATCAACATCCATGACCCGTTGGTCAGAAGGAAGGCCTGGCGAAGGCCGAGATCAAACCCCTCGCGCTGCGATGTGGCAAGCCATACCGACACCCCGACAAAGGCTGTCAGGAGGGATGACAGGGCAAAGACCTGCCAATCCGGTGAGCCGAAATACAGATCGAAGCACATCGGGATCAGCATTGCCGCGGCAAGGATGGTTGTCAGCAGACCGAGGATGTTCAGGACCGGTGAGAGGGTCATGACTCGGGCACCCATTCTGGCAAGTTTCTTCAGGCTGGCTGTCGCGGATCATAGCCGATTGACCGGAAAGGTCACAGAAAAATCCGGCAACCGCGTTTTTGCCTAGGCGAGGCGGGCCTGATCAAGGAAACGTCGTTGCAGGTCGTTGTCACTCTGGAACAGCCCGGTGAAGCGGGTGGTCACCATCGACACATCGGGTTTGCGCACGCCGCGGGTCGTCATGCACTGGTGCTGCGCGTCGATCAGAACGGCGACCCCGCGGGGCTTCAGCGCTGTCTGGATGCAGTCTGCAACCTGAGCTGTCAGCGTTTCCTGCGTCTGCAGGCGGCGGGCAAAACTGTCGAGAACGCGGGCCAGCTTTGAAATCCCGACAACGCGGCGATCCGGCATATAGGCGATATGCGCGGTGCCCAGAATCGGCACCATATGGTGCTCGCAATGGCTTTCCATACGGATGGACCGCAGCATCACCATGTCGTCATAGCCTTCGACTTCCTCGAAGATGCTGTTCAGCATCGCCGCCGGGTCTTCCTCATAGCCGACGCAGAACTCTTCCCAGGCGCGGGCCACGCGCGCCGGTGTTCCGACCAGCCCCTCGCGGCTTACATCCTCGCCGACCCAGCGAAGCAGGGTCTCGACGGCGGCCTCGGCCTCGGCGCGGCTGGGGCGTGTCTGGTTGTCTGTCTTGGCGGCAGGCTTGGCGCTGCCGTTGTCATAAGGTGTCATCAAGCTGTCCTGTCAGGTGACCCTGGTTCGACCTGTCTGGTCTGGCCCATTCGGCGATTATATGGAGACAAAGCCCCTCCAAGGCAACAATTTAGGTGGATTTCGACACAACTAGACATACCTACATGGCGCGACCAGCCGTCGGATTTGCAAAAGTGCTTTGCCGCGACCGTATCACCGGATAGTTTGATCGCATGCGGGTGTAGCTCAGTTGGTAGAGCACGAGCTTCCCAAGCTCGGGGTCGCGGGTTCGAACCCCGTCGCCCGCTCCAGATTTCCGGCATCCCGGGACGCGTGATCGCCCGGGGCCCGAAATGGCGGCATTACCGCGAAGACGTGACAGACAGCATGAAAAAGGCGGGGTTTCCCCCGCCTTTCGCTGTTTCAGAATGCCCTGCGGGGCCTAGCAGGCCGCGACGGCACGCTTTGTCATTTCGACAACAAGATGCGCCCGGTAATCCGGGGCGGCATGGATGTCACCGATCATGTCGTCGACATCCACCGACGCACCATCCAGCGCGGCGGCATCGAAATTCGCCGACAGCGCGGACTCCATGCCGTCATGACGGAACACCCCGTCGCTGCTGGCACCGGTCACGGCAACGCGGACATGTCCATCACCCGCTGCAACGAACACCCCGACCATGGCATAGCGCGAAGCCGGATTGGGGAACTTCACATAGGCCGCTTTCGCCACCTTTGGAAAGCTCACCGCGGTGATCATCTCGTCCTCGTCAAGCGCTGTCTCGAACATGCCGGTGAAGAAATCGTCGGCAGCGATGTCGCGCGTGCTGGTGTGGACGGTGCCGCCAAGACCGAGAACAGCTGCCGGATAGCAGGCTGACGGGTCGTTATTGGCCACCGAACCGCCGATCGTCCCGCGGTTCCGCACCTGGCGATCGCCGATGCCGCCGGCAAGTGCCGCCAGCGCCGGGATCGCGTTCTGGACAAGCGCCGATTCGGCGACATCGACATGACGTGTCATCGCGCCGATGCGGATGGAATCGCCGGCATCCTCGATGCCCGCAAGGCCGCATCCGGCCAGATCCACCACGGTTTCGGGGCTGGCAAGACGCTGCTTCATCGTCGGGATCAGCGTCATGCCGCCAGCCAGAAGCTGGCCACCCTTCGCCAGGTGACCGACGGCGTCTTCGGTGCTCGCGGCCTTCACATAGTTGGTCTGGTACATGTGGGTCCTCCCTTATTCAGCAGCTTGTGCCTGTGTGGCGTCATTGATTGCCCGCCACACCTTTTCCGGTGATGCCGGCATCGACATGTCGGTGACCCCGATCGGGGTCAGCGCATTGATAACGGCGTTGATCAGCGCCGGGGGCGAGGCAATCGCCCCGGCCTCGCCGCATCCCTTGACGCCGAGATCATTGTGCGTGCAGGCGGTCACGGTGTAATCCACCTTGAAGTCAGGCAGATCATCCGCGCGTGGCATGCAGTAGTCCATGTAGGACGCGGTGATGAGCTGCCCGGTCTCGTCATAGGCGGCGTTTTCCAGAAGCGCCTGTCCGACACCCTGGGCAATGCCACCATGAACCTGACCCTCGACAATCATCGGATTGATCAGATTGCCGAAATCGTCACAGCAGGCCCAGTCGACAAGCTGCACGACGCCGGTGGCGGGATCGATCTCGACCTCGGCGATGTGCGTACCGGACGGATAGGTGAAGTTCAGCGGATCATAGAACGCTGTCTCCTCCAGCCCCGGCTCCAGCCTGTCATGCGGGTAGTTGTGCGGAACATAGGCCGCCAGCGAGATGTCGCTGAGCACCTTTTCCTTGTCGGTGCCGGCAACGGTGAATTTGCCGTCGGCAAAGACAACGTCGCTGTCGGCAGCCTCCATCAGATGCGCGGCGATGATCTTCGCCTTGTCGATGACCTTGTCGACGGCCTTGGCAATGGCGGACCCGCCAACGGCAAGTGACCGCGATCCATAGCTTCCCATGCCAAACGGCGTCTTGTCGGAGTCACCATGGATGATCTCCACCTGCTCAACACCGATGCCGAGCTTGTCGGCAACAATCTGTGCGAAGGTGGTGTCATGGCCCTGACCATGACTGTGTGTGCCGGTCATCACATTTACCGTGCCTGTCGGATCGACCCGCACGGTGGCGCTTTCATAGAGACCGACCCGGGCACCGAGGGCACCAGCCACCGCAGAGGGGGCAATGCCGCAGGCCTCGATATAGCTCGACAGGCCGATACCGCGATATTTGCCGCGGCTCGCAGCCTCGGCACGCCGTGCCTCGAACCCCTTGTAGTCGATCATGTCCAGCGCCTTGTCGAGCGGTGCCTCATAGTCACCGATATCGTACTGCAGCGCCACGGGTGTCTGATATGGGAAGGCATCCTTCGGAATGAAGTTCATCCGGCGGAACTCTGCCGGATCCATCCCGACCTGGCGTGCCGCGACATCCATGACCCGCTCCAGAAGGTAGGTGGCTTCGGGCCGTCCGGCACCACGATAGGCGTCAACCGGCGCGGTTGTGGTGGCCATGCCCCTGACATTGGTATAGATCGCCGGTATCTCGTAGCACCCCGACAGCAGCGGTGCGTGCAGGATCGTTGGCGTCACCACCGAGAAGGCCGACAGATAGGACCCGATGTTGGCAAGGGTGTCGACACGAAGGCCGGTGATCCGGTTGTTGGCGTCGAGCGCCATCCGGACCTTGTTGATGTGATCCCGTCCGTGCGCGTCGGCAAGGAAGGACTCGCTGCGGTCGGCTGTCCATTTGATCGGCCGCTGAAGCTTCTTCGAGACCCAGGTGCAGACCGCTTCTTCCGGATAGACATAGATTTTCGATCCGAAACCGCCGCCAACATCAGGGGCGACGACCCGAAGCTTTGACTCGGGAATGCTGAGCATGAATGCCCCGATCACAAGCCGCGTCAGATGCGGGTTCTGCGATGTCGTGAACAGCGTGTAGGATTCGTCAACCGGATCATATTCGGCGAGCGCCGCGCGCGGCTCCAGGGCGTTTGGAACAAGACGGTTGTTCCGCACGTCCAGCTCTACCACAGTCGCGGCATCCGCAAGCGCGGCCTCGGCGGCGGCTTCGTCACCAAGCTCGAAATCGAAATACATGTTGTTCGGCACATTCTCATGGATCTGCATGCTTGCGGCTGCCGATGCCAGATCGACGACCGGAGCCAGCACCTCATAGCTGATGTCCACAAGCTCCGCCGCGTCACGCGCCTGCTGCAGCGATTCTGCGATCACTGCAACAACATGGTCACCGACATAGTTGACCTTGCCGTTGGCAAGAATCGGATGCGGTGGCTCATTCGTCGGTGATCCGTCACGGTTGGTCACAACCCAGCCGCAGATCGGGCCGCCAATACCGTCGGCAGCGACATCCTCACCCGTATAGATGGCGACAACGCCATCCGCCTTGGCAGCAGCGTCCGTCTTGATCGAGGTGATCTTTGCATGTGCGTGGTCGGACCGGATGAAATGGACATGAAGCTGTCCCGGGCGCGAGATATCTGCTGTGTAACGACCTGACCCGGTGAGGAATTTCTTGTCTTCCTTGCGGCGCAATGCGGCGCCGATCCCGTCTTTGGTGGTTCCTTCTGGCATGATCAGTCTCCCATCATCTGGGCGCCGGCCTGCACGGATTTCACGATGTTGTGGTATCCGGTACAGCGGCAAATATTGCCCTCAAGCCCCTCGCGAATGTCCTTGTCGCTCGGGTTCGGGTTCTTTCCGACAAGTTCAATGGCGCTCATCACCATGCCGGGCGTGCAGTAACCGCACTGAAGCCCATGGTTCTCGTGGAAGGCCTGTTGCATCGGGTGCAGTGATTCGGCGCTTCCGATGCCTTCGATGGTTGTCACCTCTGCCCCTTCGGCGCTGACGGCCAGCATCGTGCATGATTTCACGGATTCCCCGTCAAGATGCACAATACAGGCGCCGCACTGGCTGGTGTCGCAGCCGACATGGGTACCGGTCAATGCCATGGTGTCTCGGATGAAGCTGACGAGCAAGGTGTTGTCAGGCACATCGGCACTGACAGCCTTCCCGTTCAGCGTGATATTCACTTTGGTCATTCGTTCCTCCACTTTGCAGCATGCCAGAAGACAATTTGCTTTGCCTTTTGAAAGCACGCTCTTGAATATCGTTAAGCGAAACAAGATTTCTGTAAACAACGATAGTGTAACTTCTCTGTGAAGTTTGGTCGCATCACGTCATACTCACCGGTGCGCGGTATGCTCATTCTGCCTTACGCACCAACGAAAAACAGGGAGACATGCAATGATCCCGGATTCGGTAGCCGGCCTTCGCGCCGTCATGGCGGATCATGACTATGTTCTGTCAGACGGGCTTGCTGTCAGCCTGTTTCTGGCGCTTCGCAAGCAGCGGCCTCTGTTTCTTGAGGGTGAGGCAGGGGTCGGCAAGACCGAGGTTGCCAAGACATTGTCTTCGTGGCTTGGGCGGCGACTGATCCGTCTGCAATGCTATGAAGGCCTGGATATTGCCGCGGCCGCCTATGAGTGGAACTATGCGCGCCAGATGATGCAGATCCAGTCGGCAGGACAGGGCGTGCTGTCGAGTGCCGACCTGTTCACCGCAGAAAACCTGATCGAACGGCCGCTTCTCGAGGCGTTGCGTGATGACGGCAGCGGCGCACCTGTTCTGTTGATTGACGAGCTGGATCGTGCCGACGAGGCTTTTGAGGCCTATCTGCTGGAAATCCTGTCAGAATGGCAACTGACCATTCCGGAATTCGGGACCATTGCTGCCGCGACGCCGCCAATCGTGATCATCACGTCAAACCGGACGCGGGAAATCCATGACGCGCTGAAGCGCCGCTGCTTCTACCACTGGGTTGACTATCCCTCGGTCGAGGACGAGCTCGATATCCTCCGCCGGCGGGCGCCCGAAGCCGGCGCCGCGCTTGCCGAGCAGGTGGTGCGGTTTGTGCAGAAACTTCGCGAGGCCAACCTGTTCAAGGCGCCCGGGGTGGCGGAAACCATCGACTGGGCACAGGCGCTTGTCGAGCTGGACTGCGTGGCGATCGATCCCGCCAGCGCCGCGTCCACCATGGGCGTGCTGTTGAAATATCAGGATGATATTTCCCGAATCAGCGGCAGCGAGGCTGCGCGAATCCTGACCGAAATCCAGACACAGATGAACGGGTTCAAGGCCGGATGACATCCTCGCATCCCGATAATGTGACGCCCCTGTTCGGGGCCCCCGGGCGGCCGGCCCCACGCCCGAAACGCGGCGAGAGGATGGACCAGAACATTGCACATTTTGTGCGTGTCCTGCGGCGGGCCGGTCTTCGGATCGGGCCGGCGGCGACCCTGGACTGCATCGAGGCAAGCCGGACCATCGATATCGGCAATCGTGTGGAATTCTATCACGCGCTGGCAAGCTGCTGTATGAAGAACCCGGAGGACCGCCTTGTCTTTGACCAGGCGTTCCAGATGTTCTGGCGCAATCCGCGTCTGATGGAAAAGATGCGGGATCTGCTGCTGCCGTCGCTGACCCGCGAGGTGGATGGCGACGGGGAAGAGGATCCGAACCTGCGCCGCGTCGACGAGGCTTTCGGATCTGCGGCTGAACCGGACCCCCAGCAGGATGAGCGCGAATCCATCGAGATCGACATGTCGATGACCAGCTCGGCGACGGAGCTGCTGCAGACCACCGACTTCCAGATGATGAGCACCGCCGAGATTGCCGAGGCCGAACGTGCCATTGATGCGATGAGGCTGGCCTTTCCAACGCGCCCGTCGCGCCGGTTTTCGCCGGCATCCTCGCATGGCCGGCTGTCATTCAGGCGCACACTCCGGCGCATGGCGCGTCAGGCCGGCATGCCGTTGCCAGCGCATGAGAAGCGACAGCAGCGGGCCCGCCCGATCGTCGTGATCTGCGATATTTCCGGCTCCATGGAGCGTTATTCGCGCATGCTGCTGCGGTTTGCCCATGCGCTGACACAACGGCGCGGGACGGTGCACTCCTTCCTGTTCGGCACGCGGCTTACCAATGTTACGCGGCAGATGAAGGACCGCGACCCGGATGCCGCCCTTCGGGCGGTCTCGGCCAGTGTTGAAGACTGGTCAGGCGGCACCCGTATTTCCAGTGCACTGCAGAGTTTCAACCGCAACTGGTCGCGCCGGGTTCTGGGTCAGGGCGCGGTGGTGCTGCTGATCACCGATGGGCTGGACAGGGACGAGGGTGGTGATCTTGGCTTCGAGATCGACCGTCTGCACAGGTCCTGCGCCAGACTTGTCTGGCTCAACCCGCTTCTTCGTTTTGACGGATTCGAGCCGCGAAGTGGTGGTGTGCAGACCATCCTGCCGCATGTTGACGCCTTTCTTCCGGTGCATTCGCTGGAGTCCATCAGGCAACTGTCAGACCTTCTGCAGCGGGACATGGCGCCGGGGTGGCGTTCACAAACACTCGCCAGCTGGCATCACAGACTTCATGATATCCAGGCAGAACAGACAGCAGGCGGAGGCATCGGATAATGTCAGACATCTCGGGCATGACAAATGCCGCCCTTCTGGGCCGGGCTGCCGCCTGGCATCGTGACGGGCATGATGTGGCGGTTGCCATGGTCATGCAGACCTGGGGGTCGTCGCCGCGTCCGGTCGGCAGTGTGATGATCATCCGGGATGACATGGCGGTGGAAGGCTCGGTCTCCGGCGGCTGTGTCGAGGGGGCGGTCATCGATGCCGGTATCGAGGCCATCGGAAGCGGCACTGGCAGACGGCTTGATTTCGGGGTGGCCGATGCGCGCGCCTGGGAAGTCGGCCTGTCCTGCGGTGGCAGGATCGCCGTTCTTGTCACGCCCGTGGCCACAGACGGCCTGCCATCGGAGCGGCTTGCCGCGCTGTGCGAGGATATCGACTCACGCCGCGCCGCGCGGGTGCAGTTTGATGCTGTCACCGGTGCAGTGCGCGATGCAGGTCCCGACAGGGGGGCAGCAGGCGAGTGCGGCCTTGCCGCGGATGAAAGCCTTTTCACCTTTACCCAGGTTCCCCCCCGCCGACTGCTGGTGGTTGGCGGCGTTCACATCACGCAGTTCCTGGCGCCGATGGCGCAGCAGGCAGGGTATGATGTAGTCGTGATTGATCCACGTGCGGTTTTTGCCGCCGCCGAACGGTTTCCCGGCACCCGCTGCCTGACCGCCTGGCCCGATGAGGCGATGGCCGAGCTGGCACCCGACACGCAGACCGCTGTTGTCACGCTCACGCATGATCCGAAAATCGATGACCCGGGCCTGCGCGCGGCGCTGGCAAGCGAGGCCTTCTATATCGGATGCCTGGGATCGCGCCGGACCCATGCGGCGCGCTGCGAGCGTCTTTCCGAAGCAGGGTTCGCAGCGGAGACGATCGCACGGCTTCATGGCCCGGCCGGTCTTGATATCGGGGCGAAGACACCCGCCGAGATTGCTGTGTCGATCCTGGCGCAGATGATTGCTGCCGAGCGCAAGGGCGGTGGGTCATGAAATTCGGCCCCGTTCCGGTTGAGGACGCTGCCGGTGCTGTTCTGGCGCATGCGGCGCGGCTTCCCGATGGCCGGTTGCGCAAGGGCATCCGGCTGACCGAAGCCGAGGTGGCGCGGCTGCAGGCCGCCGGGATCACCGAGGTGGTGGTGGCCCGCCTTGAGGATGGTGACGTTGACGAGGACGCTGCTGCCGATCGGGTCGCTGCGGCGTTGATGCCAGCGGGTGTCCGGCTGTCGGTGGCGGCCACCGGCCGGGTGAATGTCTATGCTGTCGGACGTGGCATCGTGAGGTTTGATCGTGACCGGCTGAAGGCGGTCAACAAGATTGATGAGGGCATGACCATTGCCTGCGTCCAGCACAATCAGCTTGTCGAGGATGGCGACATGATCGCCACCCTGAAAGTCATTCCCTACAGCCTTCCCGGGACGGTGGTTGCCACCGTTGAACGTCAGGCCGGGGCCGGTCCCGTTCTGGCATTCCACAGGCTGACAGCGCGGCCCTTTGCGCTGATCCAGACGCGTGTCGATGGCATGAAGCCCTCGATTCTGGCAAGCACCGAAAAGGTGACGAAACAACGCCTGAACCAGCTGGGCTGTGCGCTGGTGGACAGCCGTGTCGTGGCGCATGATGAAGCCGAGGTGACCGCGGCCATCGCCGCTGCGCGCGACCATGGTGCCGAGGCCATCCTGATCTGCGGTGCCTCGGCGATCAGCGACCGCCGTGATGTGGTGCCGGCGGCTGTGCTGGCCGCCGGTGGTCAGGTCGACAGGGTCGGCCTTCCCGCTGATCCCGGCAATCTGCTGATGGCGGCACAGCTTGACGGGATGCCGGTCATCGGCATGCCGGGATGTGCGCGTGCCCCCCGCCTGAACGGGTTTGACTGGGTGCTGCATCTGGTTCTGGCCGGCCTGCCGCTTGACGAGGATGAAATCGCGGACATGGCGATTGGCGGTCTGCTGATGGAGATTGCGTCACGACCCTTGCCACGCCGCATGGTCGAACGCCGCCAGCCTGACAATATCGCCATTGGCGGGGTGCTGCTTGCGGCAGGCATGTCGCGGCGCATGGGAACCGGCAACAAGCTTCTTGTCGAGATCGAGGGCGTTCCGATGGTGCGCCGCGCGGCGATGGCGATGCTGGAGGGTGGGATTCGCGACCTTGTTGTCGTTGCCGGCCACGAACCCGACCATATAGCTGCCGCGCTTGACGGTCTGGCGGTCCGGATTGTTGAGAACCCTGATTTTGCCAAGGGCCAGGCAGGATCGGTGGCTGCCGGCGTGACGGCGCTGGCGGAGACGGTCTCGGGGGCGCTGATCGGGCTTGGCGACATGCCGTTCATCGCGCCGGAGCTTGTTGCCGAGATGATCAGCGACCATGGCGGGCTTGGCGATCACGAGGCCCGGATTTCCTTTCCGGTCTTTGCCGGACGCCGCGGCAATCCGGTCCTGTGGGGGCGGACCTTCTTCCCGGCCCTGTCCGGCCTTGCCGGGGATATTGGTGGCCGGGGTATCCTTGCCGAAAATCCGGCAGCGGTGAACAGCATCAGCTGGCATGATGACAGCATTCTGCGCGACATCGATACCGATGATGATCTGAAGCGTGAGAGTGCTGCCGAATAGGTTTGTGGGCGGCGGCGTCGCGCTGCCGGGCGGCTTTCCTGCCGGTCTGGTCATGTTCGGACTTGAACCTGTCAGCAAGGAGCGGTATATCGGCGGTGAATTCATGCCATCCATCCCTGCCACAACGATCTGCCGGGCCGTCAGCCTGTCCGGCAATGGCGCAGGGCACAGGCACAACCGGATCACCAGACAAAACCATCAACAGATAAAGAAACAGGAGCACGCCACATGCAGCTTTCCAACCTGACAGGCAAGACCGTCGCCATCATGGTCGCCAGCGGATTTGACGAGGACACCTTCATTGCCATCCAGCGCGCGATGATGTCCGTAAACGCGAAACTGCGTGTCATTTCCCGCGATGCCGGCCTGACGAATGCCTGGAACGGAAGCGGCTGGGGCATGTCCTATCCGGTTGACGGCACGCTGTCGACCACGCTTGCTGTCGATTACGACGCGGTGATCGTGCCGAAAGGCGAACGCCACGTTGCCACCCTGTCCGGCGAAGCGCATGCCAAGCGCCTTCTTCGCGCCTTTACCCGCGAAGACATGCCGATGCTGCTTCTCGATGATGCCCAGTCGCTTCTCGAGCTTGTCGACATCGCCGCGCCGGCTGCCGAGGAAGGCGCAACCCATGCTGTTGCTGGTGGACTTGTCACCGGAACGGCAGAAGATCTCAATGCTGGCCTTGAGGCGTTAAACCGCGTCATGATCCGCGAAGATGGCGAAAGCGTCGCCGCCTGAGACTGCGCCGCATCCGAACCGGGGTCGCTCCATGTCTGACGAGACAGCGCTGCCATCGCCCTGCATTTCGATATGCCAGCTCGACCGTGACAGCGGTCGCTGCGTAGGCTGTTATCGTACGGGTGCGGAAATTGCCGCCTGGCGGTCGATGTCACCTGATGCGCAGCGTGATCTTCTCGAGGTGCTGCGGGACCGCCGCGCCACCGCCACCGGCATAAGGCGTCGCCCGACGCGCCGCCGCCAAGGATAGACCATGACCACCCAGATAGACCATGACCACCCAGAATGTAGTTGAAGAATGTCTCGAAGATGGCGGGGTCATCCTTGCTGACGGTGCCACAGGTACGAATTTCTTCAACAAGGGTCTGGAGACCGGTTATCCGCCGGAACTCTGGAATGTCGAGCGTCCGGATGATGTCATGGACCTCCACACTGCTTTCATTGCTGCCGGATCACGGCTGATCCTGACCAATTCCTTTGGCGGGACGGCGCACCGGCTGAAGCTTCATGACTCGCAGGACCGCGTCGGTGAGTTGAACCTTGCCGCGGCAAAACTGGCACGCCGGGCGGCGGATGACGGGCGTGACCGGTTTGGCGAGACGGTGCTGGTCGCCGGGTCGATGGGGCCGACAGGTGAGCTGTTCAAACCGATGGGCGCGCTGGATTATGATGAGGCCCTGCAGGCCTTCACCGCCCAGGCCGAAGCGCTGGCCGAGGGGGGTGCCGACCTGCTCTGGGTAGAGACGATGTCATCGCTTGAAGAGGTTCAGGCCGCCATCGACGCGGCTCTCTCCTGCGGGCTTCCGGTTGCCGCCTGCATGACCTTTGATACCGCCGCGCGCAGCATGATGGGGGTGTTGCCTGCCGACTTCGTTCGTGATTCCGCCGGATATGGCGCCAGCCTTGTCGGCGCGAATTGCGGGATTGGTCCGGCTGAACTGATGCATTCGGTGCGCGAGATGCTGCCGGTCACCGATATGCCGGTGATTGCCAAGGGTAATTGTGGCATCCCGAGCTATGTCGAAGGTGAAATCCACTACCATGGGACGCCCGAGCTGATGGGCCATTATGCCTGTTTTGCGCGCGACGCAGGCATTCGGGTGATTGGCGGGTGCTGTGGCACCACCCCGGCGCATGTCGAGGCGATGGCCGCCGCGCTGCAGGCAACACCAAGGCGTGATTTTGACCCGGTGGCCGCCGAAGCCGCCCTTGGCACCCCATGGAAAGACCTGCCGACACCACCAAAGGGCGATGGCGGTGATGCGGGACGGGCCGCGCGTGGTCGCGGACGTGGCCGCCGCCGGTCGCGCGCCTGACTGGCATCTGACCGGCACCTGACCGGCATCTGGGACCTGTTGCTGGCCGGTTGTGCAAGCCGGTTGCGGAAGCGGGTCATTCTTTGCATACTGCGCGCGTTTTTGCCGACCGGCAGCCTGACCTGAACGGGCCGCTGGCAAACCGATTTTTCCAGCCGGAGTTTTATGATGCACGCCTTTCGCTCACACACATGCGGCGAGCTTACCGAATCCCATGTTGGCCAAGCTGTCCGCCTTTCTGGCTGGATCAATCGCAAGCGTGATCACGGACAGCTGGTCTTTGTCGACCTTCGCGACCATTACGGGCTGACGCAATGCGTCATCGACAGCTCTGACGAGGCTTTTGCCGCGGTCGAGGCAACACGTCTTGAATCGGTTGTCACCATCACCGGCACGGTGCTGAAGCGCAGCGACGAGACCATCAACACGACATTGCCGACAGGCCATGTCGAGGTGCGGATCGAACAGTTCGAAGTGCAGTCGGCTGCCGACACGCTGCCGCTGCAGGTCAATTCCGATGTTGATTCCGGGGAGGAGACGCGGCTTCGCTACCGTTATCTCGATCTGCGCCGGTCACGCCCGCATGACAACATCATGCTGCGCGCCCAGATCATCCAATCGATCCGGGCCCGCATGGTGGCGCAGGGCTTCACCGAATTCCAGACGCCGATCCTGACAGCCTCCTCGCCGGAGGGGGCGCGCGATTTTCTGGTGCCGGCACGTCTTCATCCAGGCAAGTTCTACGCGCTGCCGCAGGCGCCGCAGCAGTTCAAGCAGCTGGTGATGGTCTCCGGCTTCGACCGCTATTTCCAGATCGCGCCCTGTTTCCGTGACGAGGACAGCCGCGCCGACCGCAGCCCGGGCGAATTCTACCAGCTTGACCTGGAGATGAGCTTTGTCGAGCAGCAGGATGTATTCGATGCTGTCGAGCCGGTGATCCGGGGTGTCTTCGAGGAATTTTCCGACAAGGCGGTGGATCAGGAGTTCATCCATATCCCCTTTGCCGAGTCGATGCTGAAATACGGCAATGACAAGCCCGACCTTCGCATTCCGATCGAGATCTGCGATGTCACCGAGACCTTCCGTGGCTCAGGCTTCTCGATCTTTGCCAAGGCTGTTGAGGCTGGCAGCGTCGTCCGCGCTGTCCCCGGACCGAAATGCGGCAGCCGTGCCATCGCCGACAGGATGAACAGCTGGGCGCAGTCAGAGGGTGCCCCCGGCATGGGCTACATCATCTATGGTGAAGGCGAGGCACGTGGACCTGTGGCCAAGGCGCTTGGCCCCGAAAAGGCCGAAGAGATCCGCCAGGCGACAGGTGTCGGTGACGGCGATGCCGTGTTCTTCGCCTGCGCCGAGGAAGCCGCAGCCGCCAGCCTGGCCGGGCGGGCACGGGTGCGCATCGGCGAAGAGCAGGGGCTGATCGACAATTCAGTCTTCCGCTTTGCCTGGATCGTCGATTTCCCGATGTTCGAGGCTGACGAGACAACCGGCAAGATCGATTTCTCGCACAACCCGTTCTCCATGCCGCAGGGGGGCCTGAAGGCCCTTGAGGAACAGGACCCGCTGACAATCAATGCCTGGCAATATGACCTTGTCTGTAACGGCGTTGAGCTGTCATCCGGCGCCATCCGGAACCACCTTCCCGAGGTGATGTACAAGGCTTTTGAAATTGCCGGTTATGACCACAGCGTTGTCGATGACAAGTTCCCGGCGATGATCAACGCCTTCCGCTTTGGTGCCCCGCCGCACGGTGGCATCGCCCCCGGGATCGACCGCATGGTGATGCTGATCGCCGACGAGCCGAATATCCGCGAGGTGATTCTGTTCCCGATGAACGGCAAGGCCGAGGATCTCATGATGGCGGCCCCGTCAGACGTCGATGACAGCGCGCTTGCCGAGCTTCACATCCGCCGCGCCCCGGCACCAAAGAAATCCTGACGACTGGTATGACCGGGTGCGGCTAGCGCGGCATCCGGTGGATTGTCCAGGTCAGGCTTGCCAGAAGCAGCACCGCGCCGCTCTGGTGCAGGGCACCAAGCGAGACCGGCACGCCCTGAAGCAGCACCGCTATGCCAAGCACGAATTGCGCCACGACAACAGCAAGGACAAGCGTTGCCGGCCCGCGGGCCGGCGGATAGCGGCGGCCACGAAGGGCCAGCGTGATCACCGCAAGTGCGGCAAGCAACGCAATCCAGCGGTGGTGGAACTGGGCTGACGCCGGATTTTCAAAGGCGTCAAAAAGCCCTTCCTCGCCATACTCCACCGGGACCAGACCGTCGCCCATCAGCGGGTAGTGGTTGTAGAGAAGGCCGGCATCCATGCCGGCGACAAGCGCTCCGGCCAGAATGGTCAAGACCACGATGACCAGCGTTCCGCCGGCATGACCGCGCGGCAATGGGGCCCGGCCGTAGCGGATGTCAAAGGCCGTCCACAACAGCATGCCGAAGATCAGCAGCGCCATACCAAGATGCACGGCAAGCCTGTATTGCGATACGGTGGCATCGGCCGTCAGACCGGACTTCACCATCCACCAACCGATCACACCCTGCGATCCGCCAAGAGCCAGCAGTATGAAGAGGCGCCCGCCAAAGCCGTTCGGCACATTCCGGCGAATGATCAGCCACAGGAAGGGCAGACCGAAAGCAACGCCCAGAATCCGGCCCCACAGCCGGTGCACATATTCCCAGAAGAAGATCGTCTTGAAGCCGGCAAGGTCCATGCCGTAGTTGAACTCGTTATATTCCGGCGAGGCCAGATAGAGATCGTAGACACGCTGCCACTCGGCGGCACTGAGCGGGGGAAGTGTTCCCATCAGCGGCCGCCATTCGACCATCGACAGCCCGCTGCCGGTCAGGCGCGTGACCCCGCCGATCAACACCATAACGGCAACCAGAACCGCCATCACGATCAGCCACCAGAATGCAAAATTGTCGGTCCGCGTCGCCAATGGCGCGCGGTTAGCCACTTCAGTCGCAGACATATAAGACAGCATGACAGGGTCCCCGGGGATGGTGTGCCAGCCGGCACATGCCCGGCACCCTTGCGATATAGCAAGGCCGAACCAGGCTTGCAAACAGGTGCAAATGCCGCATCTGCGATATGGCGGTGTGACCTGCGATGCCGGAACCAGCGGATCACATTCGCTGGAATTTGCCGGTTGCTAGAAAAAGCACATCCCGTGCAGCCAAAGGCAGGAAAAGCTTTTCTGAAGCTGCGTCTTCATCCTTGCCTTGCGGTGAAGAGGACTTAGCCTGAGTCCTCCAATGGTGTCCCGGCTCCTGTTTGCCTGTTACCCGATCCTGTGCCGAGAAGGGA
>CENJ01012214.1_pt1 | contig 16638 bp, 17 predicted proteins | sample 356161 | NCBI WGS metagenome assembly CENJ01 (sample SAMEA2619531, study PRJEB7988) | marine metagenome | biome: marine biome (ENVO:00000447); feature: surface water layer (ENVO:00002042); material: "saline water (ENVO:00002010), including plankton (ENVO:xxxxxxxx)" | depth 5 m
AAGTTTATTTCATAAATACTTTTCTTTGAAATATTTTGTCTATAACAAAGATAATTTAAAAAGTATCTATAAATATATATAATATATGAAAAAAACAAAAAATATAACTCCAAAAACATATTTACATAAATACATATATGATGATATTAAACTATTGGTAAAAAAAAAGAGAAAAAAAATAAAAGCAATTGATTTTAAAATAATCGAACCGAACAATTATTCAAATATTTTAACAATAAATTACAATGTAAATCAATTAAAACAAATGTGTAAAAAATATAAATTAAAAGTAAGTGGTAATAAACCAGAGTTAATGTTTCGAATTTACAATTTTCTGAAATACTCATATTTTAGTATAAAAATACAGAAAAATTACAGAGGATATTTATATAGATTATATGAGAAATTGAAAGGGCCGGGATATAGGAATAGATCATTATGTTGTAATAAAACAGATTTCTTATTATTTGAAGAAATAGATACTTTACCACCAAAACAAATATATACATATAAAGATAAAGATGGGTTTATCTATGCGTTTGATATTTGTTCTTTATGGAATTTAATATATATAAATAATGTTACGCAAAATCCTTATAATAGAAATGAATTTCCTGAAGATACGATATATAAAATAAAAAAACTAGTACATATTGGAAATATTTACAAATATAAAATAAATATACAAGTAGATAATAGTGATATAGACAATTTATCCAAAAAAAAACAAATTGAACTGAAAACATTGGAAATATTCCAAAAAATAGAAAAGTTCGGTCATATTACAAATACTTCATGGTTTATAGATTTAAATAAAATAAAATTATTTTCTTTTATGAGAGAGTTAATTGATATATGGGATTATCGTGCGCAAATAACTATAGATACAAAAAAAAATATATTTCCACCAAATGGCAATCCATTTCACAACATAAATTTTTTGAGATTACGAGAAAAAAAAATAGAATATATTCAAGAAAAATTTTTAAGATTAATAAATAGATTAATTACATATGGAATTAATGAAGAATATTGTAAATTAGGAGCATTATACATATTAGGAGCACTTACGATGGTGAATAGTAATGCTGCCAATGCTCTTCCATGGTTGTATGAATCATTTATGATCGTTAATTAATTTTGATATTACATAAATATTATATTGTTATTTGTTTTGCAGACAATAAATAATATAATATTTAATAAAACGAACTTAAAGCGAACTCGCTTATATAAATTATAAGATGCCAAAAAAAGTATCGAAGAAAACTAAAGCCGCCTCAAAGGCAAAAACTGCTTCTAAAAAAGTTGAAGCACCACCTGCTCCTGCCAAAGCTGTAGAAGCACCAAAAGCTGAACCTGTAGTTCAAACTCTTGATGATCAATTTTCATCTCTTCTAGCACAATTGGTTGCTCTAAGAAGTCAACTTACAAAAGTAACATCTGAAGTCCGTGTTCTTCAAAAGAGAACTGATCGTGAAATGAAAGCAGCACAAAAAAATGGTCGCAAGCGCCGTAAGAACGCTGGAACTCGTGCCCCATCTGGTTTTGTAAAACCAACACAAATTAGTCATGAATTGGCAAATTTTCTAGGAAAAGACAAGGGAACTGAAATGGCCAGAACAGAAGTGACACGTGAAATTAATGCTTATATTCGTAAACACAATCTTCAAGATCCTAAGAATGGAAGACATATTCTTCCAGACAGTAAGTTGCGTAAATTATTGAAGTTGAAGAAAGAAGATGAATTGACATACTTTAATCTTCAAAGATATATGAGTCCACATTTCGCAAAAGGAGGTAAAAGTCCAACTGCCAATAATGCATCTAAATAAGTATATTATTAATAATATAATCAAATAAATAATTAAAAAATTTTTTTTATTATTTATTGAATTCAAATACTTATGTGAAGACAAAAGAATAGTTAGAAAGGAATAATTCAAGATTCTTATTATCAAAATTATTTTCAATAATATCATAATTCATAGTTTCGTTTAATTTAAATATAGTTTCAACACGATTTAATTGTGTATACATTTCTTTATCAATATATTTATCCAATAACCATTCATAAAATGATTCTTCTGTTTTGATATTCATATATCGAATCAATATTTTATAAGCATAATAAATATTATATTTACTTGTATTGTAATCTGTTCCAGAAAATATACATAATTGTTTAAATAATGTGCTATCTACATTGAGTGTTGTTAATATATTTGTATAATCATATAATACTACATTGTGTTTAATAATACTAAAATATCTTAAAACTCTTGTACAACCATATACAAACATATCAGTATCTTCACTTAAACAAGCATAAGCTAAACCTTTTTTTACCATATAACAACATAAAATATCTGCTTCACCATTTGCTATAATATAATTCATACCATATAATTTCAATAAACTTTGAACTTTATTTATATCTTCACCATTTATTCTAACACAATTTTTTTTCAAGTTTGATAATTTTTTTTCCATTTCTTCTTTTTTTTTCGTATCTGTTTCTGAACCTATTATTTGTTCTAGAATAGTACATTGTTTTTCTATTTCTTTTTTTTGTTTTGATCTTTTTTGTAAGGTTTCACTTTTTTCTTCAGGTCTATCTCCATCGAAAATAAATAATGGTTTAATATTATAATATTTAAATATACTACATAGTTGATATATATTTTCTATTAAAGCATTTTCACCTTTAAATCTATAAAGATATATTGATATATCTATAACAATTGTTTTATCTTTTAATTTTGAAAGATGAATTAAAGTAATATCTTTTTTACATTGTTTCCTCAAAAATTTATTTAATAATTTGATTCCCATTTTTGATATATAAAAATATATAGTTTATATATCAATTTATTTAAACATCTAATTCACTAACGGTCATTCTTAAATTAGTTAATATAAAATCATCATTTGTTTCCATAAATCTTTTATGTATTTTATTCATGTTTTCTATAAAATCTCTATCATTATAATGATGTTTTATAAAACTATAAAATTTATTTAACTGTATCTCTGTTTTTGAAAAGGTTAGAATATTAATATTTGTTTTGTAACACCATTTGATAAATTTTTCTGCGTTAAATATAAGAATAGCTTTAATAAAATAATACGCGAATACATTAGTTTTTTCTTTATATTGTTTTCTTGATATTTCACTTATTTCATCTTTTTTATACAAATTTTCATAGGTTAAATTATAAAAATTCAATATTTTTACACATTGTAATAAACTATGTATTTTTTCATTATATAAAAAAAAATCAAAATACATTTTCAAATCTTTATAATTATGTTTGTCTTCTATTATAAAAAAACTACAAAATATAATATTAAATATTTCAGCCCAACACTCAGAATAAGATTCATATAAATTAAATTTACTATTTATCGGAAAGAGTAATTTTATTTTTTCATTGAATTTATTTGTTTGCATCATTGAAAAATCTAAACATAATGAATGGAATGTTTCATGTATAAATACCTTAAACCATTCTTCTTTTCTATAAATAAATATTTCTGTGCTAGATTTACAAGCATAAGTTGCACCCGTATTACAATTAATATTATCTAATATACTAATTTTATTTTCAGGTAGTTTTTTTTTGAAATCTGTAAGAGCAATATTAATAGTTAATTCTTTTAATGTATTATTTTTTGTATATGAAAAAACAAATTTTAACCACGTTAATATCATAGATAACATATTTTCATATTTGTAAATACTATTTAAATCTTTTTCTTCTACGATACAATTTACAATAATATTTTTTTTAAGTAATACTATATTATATGTAATAAGTGTTTTATTATTATGTTTAATGTTTTCTTGTATCAAATTTGGCGAAAAATGTATTAATGTAGATATCGAATTAAAATTATTAATATTTGTTATTGTTTTTTTTACAGAAGACATTAACATATTAATATGTTTTTCAGCTATAATTATTTCTTTATAAAAAGATTTTATTATCTTATCAATGAGAGGATATTTTCTATTTTTGTTATCATTTATTTCTAATAAATATTTAATTGTTTTTTCCGATAATTTGGTTAATTTCATTTATATAATATTATAAGAATTTTTTATTATTATTTGCTAATAATAAAAAATTATGTTGAATTAAATTGTTTTCGTAATTTCATACTGTCTTGAAATACTACTGGTTTACATCCTCTAACAAAATGTTGTAATTTTGCGTTTTTTGTTAATAATAACATTTTTTTTAAATCATCATTTTGACTATATTTTGCGTATTGTCCTCTCTCCATTATTTTAAATTTATTTTCCATAAAATCTTCATCCATTTTTATTTCTTTTGGTCTATACCTTATTTTTTTATATATACCACTTTTTCCTCCTAATCGTTGAGCAATAGCAGGTTCTTTTGATAATTCTTTTGGTAATTGTTTTATCCATTGTGGTTCTTCTTCATGCTCTTCATGAGATAATGAAAATTTACTATAAAATACTGGATGATTATTTTTAAATTTACTAGCCTGATAATAATGTTCAACGCTATTCCATCTTTTACCATCTGATGTGAATTCAGAAACCCAGAAATTAGATAATTGTTTTCTCCAATCTTTAATTTGGTGTAATTCCGCAAATGCTTTTTCTTTACCTAATGCTATTTTTTCTCCAGCTCCTTTTCCTGGTAAAACATCTCTAGATTTACTATAAAATTGGAATACAACATCATCATTATATAATTTATCTTTTGGCTCTGTTTGAATTTCGCATATAGAAGAACCATTCTTTTCTGGTTCCATTACATTTTCTTGTAATTTATCTTCCATCATATCTTTAAATGCTGGTATAAAATTGTATATTGTTTTACCTTGTGATTCCATACATTTAGTTTTAATTAAATTTTTAATAGAATAAGGTAATTCTGAAAATGTAAAAATACGTTGGTTTTTATATGTAATTAATTTATAATGATTTCCAGTATAATCTACAAGTAAATAATATTTTGGATTAAATGTCTCTTTACCTTCTTCAATTTTATTTGAAGCCATTTGACACTGTAAAACATTATCATGGTCTCTTTCAGAATAATTACCTGAATTAAAAATAATTAGTTTTATATTTACTATCTTTTCTAGTAAATCTATCGCCCAATAATCTGCCCAAAATTTACAGGTTTGTAATATTTCTTTAAACTGTGTAACATTATTTATATCTTTCATAAAATTATATTCACCTATTAATTGTTTTGTAATAGTTAAACTGTTCTTTTCTTGTTGATATTTCTTTTTTAATTTTCTACCTTTTATTGCCATTTGTTTTTGTTTATCTCTATCTTTTTCTGTTTTAATTTCCTGACCTAATAATTGATATTCTTTTTTTATTTTGTTAATTAGTATATTTTGATTTTTTATTTCTGTTTGGAATTCATCATAAATTTGTTTATATTCTTTAAACTTTTCATCAGTCGCATTATCTGCTAATAATTTTCTCAACATATCTACAGTAATTTCTTTATTAATTCCTTTTAATCCTTCTCGTATAACAGCAAATAAACAATCTCCATTTGATTCTACATCTTGAATATCGTAATTATTATTATGTAAAAATTTCTCCATCCATGTATTATGTGTTTCATTAACATAAAATTCTCTTTCTTTTTTGTCCTGGGATAATGTTTGACCTTCTTTAATGATATCATCTGCGTTTTCTAATTGTTCAAATTCTTGTTTTTCTTCTTGAAGGTTTTCTACTGCTTCTGCTTCTTCTTCATCTTCTTCTGGTTCATCTTTATTTTCTTCTTCACTTAAATCAACTGGGTCTTCATCATAAATACTACTTTCTTGTATGTCTTCTTTTTTATTTTCTTCATCTTCATCTACTTTTTCTTCTGGAAATCTGGCTTTTAAATATTTTTTATCAACAAAACTGTATAATAATGGATCATTCGTTTTAGTTAAATCAATATCACCATCATTGTCTTCAATATTATCACTAGGACTAAATTCAAATATACCTATTTGTTCATCAACTTGTTCATTTATACAACTATAAATTCTTACATATAAAATTTTTTTATCAGCATAATCATAATTAATATTTCCCAAACAAATCATACATTCAAAACCTAATAAAGGATAACTATAAAGTAAAGCATCCATTTCATCATCTTTTTTATCTATATCATTTTTTTCTTTATAATTTATCTCACTATTAATTTGCGATTGAACCATATATCTTAATCAAATATTATATATTTTCTTAAATAGTTATCTTCCATTAATTCATTTAAATAAAACCATAATGTTTGTCTTCGTTCTACCATTACACAATTTTCCGGGTTATTTTCGAATGATAATATATCTTCTATTAATTTGTCTTTAGTTTTTTTTCTTACACTTATTTCATAATATTCAGCAATTTTGATTAAATCTTTTTTAAGATAATTAGTTTTATAATCTAATATTTGCGCATAAGCTGAATCATAATCAGAAAAATTATTTTCTTCTAAGGATATTTTTTCAATTTCTTCATTGATTTCTTTTATTTCTTTCTCATAATTATTGTCAATAATAGTAGTATTCTTTTCTTTAATAGATATACTTAATGGATTCATATTAAGTATATATATAGATTAATTCTTATATTTATTTAATTACTCTATTTCTTCATAAATATCCATATATTTAAATAAAGATTTTGATGACATACCGTTATACTCTTTTAAATTTAGTAAAGTAAAATATTCTATTTTATCTACTATATTATCCCATTCATTATGAGTTTCAATATATTTTTTACCATCTACAATTAAAATAAATAAATTTTCTGAAATTTCTTCAATAATATATCTACTATCCGAATTCTCTAAATTTTGATCAGTAACTTCTACCAATAACATAATAATATTAACAACTTCTTCTTTATCAATTACATTATTGTTCATCAAATGAACAAAGAATTTACTTAATGCTTTTCTTTTTTCGTTTATTTTATTTATCTGGCAAAACTTATCGTAATTATCTTCTGGTGATACATATTCTATTTTCTCAAATAACTCCATAAAGTTATGGAAATTTTCATTGCATATTTCTGCCATAACTTTATAATCATTAATTAAACACTTATATAAATTCGCATATAATTTCGACCAAAAACTATTTATACTACTCATTTCAAAAATAATATTTCCAATTTTATTTAAAGCCTCTTTATCGTTAATATAAATATTTATTACTTGTTTAATTTGTTCATATAATTCTTGATAATTATCATCTGTCATTTTATTTAAATATGACCTAATTTTATCTATATCAGCATCAATACCTTCTACATTTTTTTCTAAAATCGTAGGAACATAATTTCTAATAGCTTCCCAATCTTCTTTAGATAACGTTTTCTTTTTTTTATAATTTTTTTGAAAATTAGGTGTTCTATTATAATTTGGTGCACCAACTTGACTTGATAATTCATTTATTTTTTTTATTACTTCTGGTGAAACATAATTTTCAAAATTAATTTCATTAAATTGTTCAAAAAATTCATACGTGTAATTTCTATTAAGCATAGCCATGATAATTTATAATTACAAATATTATTTATATTGTTTTCAATTTAATATAAAAAGACACTTAAACAGATTTTATTTAATTTAATTATCAATGTCTTCTATTGTAGAAAGTTCAGAAATAAATGAATGGGATGATCCAAATATAAATTTAAAAACTACTTTATTACGTGGTATTTATTCAATAGGTTTTGAAAAACCAAGTCCAGTACAAAAAAAAGTGATAAAACCAATGACAAAAGTTCATGCAAATGGCAAACGTCGTGATATTATAGCACAGGCACAATCTGGAACGGGTAAAACAGGTGCTTTTAGTGTAAGTGCTTTACAAATTATAAATGAAAAGGAAAAAAAAACTCAAGTATTAATTTTAGCACCTACACACGAATTAGCTAGACAAATCAAAGGTGTGATTGATAGTTTAAGTATATATTTAAAAATAAAAACACAGTTGTTGATTGGTGGAACAAATATTGAAGAAAGTAAAAAAAATTTAGAACAAAATACACCACAAATTGTTATTGGAACACCCGGGCGTGTTCATGATATGATTAAACGTAAATATTTAAATACCGAATTTATAGATTTACTTATTGTAGATGAAGCAGATGAAATGTTAGATACAGGATTTAAAGAACAAATGTATAAAATATTTTCATATGTAAACCAAAATGTTCAAATAGGTTTATTTAGTGCAACATTACCAGAAGAATTAACACCGCTAATAAATAAATTTATGAGAAATCCTACAAAAATTTTAGTAAAATCGGAAATGTTAACACTACAGGGAATTGCTCAGTATTATGTAAAATTAAATGGCGACGAACATAAATATGAAACATTAAAAGACTTATTTGATTCTATGGCAGTATCACAAGCAATTATTTATTGTAATAGTATACGTCGTGTGGATGATTTGTATTCAGCAATGATTGAAGACAAATTCCCGGTCAAGAAAATACACGGTAAAATGAGTCAGTCAGAAAGAAAAGAAAATTTCAAGCAATTTAAAAATGGTGGTTGTCGTGTTTTGATTACCTCAGATTTATTCGCACGTGGAATAGATGTTCAACAGGTAAGTATAGTAATTAACTTTGATGTACCAAAATCAGAACATACTTATTTACATAGAATTGGACGTTCAGGACGTTGGGGTAGAAAAGGTATAGCAATTAATTTTTTAACAAAACATGACCAAAATAAAATAGAACGAATTGAAAAACATTATCAATGTGTTATAAAAGAAATGCCTAGTAATTATACCAGTCATTTAGGATATTAATTCGTCATATAATGAATCTTATTTTCTTTTTTTGTCTTAATGGACATAAAAAAAGAAAACGAAAAACACAAAGTTTATAATTTATTCAAGTTGCCAATTGAATATAATGATAAAACTAGAACAATTTTTGACAATTTAAAAACTGATCTTGAATTAACAAAAAATATCGATCCAACAAAAAAATCCATATATCAACATATTTTAAATCCTTCAACAAACATCGGAGAACAATGTTTGGATAAATGGTCAGAAAATTATACAACCGATACATCTTTTTTACACGATACACAAAAATTATACACAAATATATATGACTTATCAATAAATAAAGAAAATATTGACAAAATGACATCTATTTGGGGAAAAATAAAAGATGATAAAAATTTTATAGAAAAATATAATTACATGAGTTGGGATAAATTATCCTGGCTAAATCAATCTAAATTTTATCTAACATTAACTTCTTTTTATCATATAACATCACCTGTATGGAATTTACTAAGCCCTTTATTTGCTATTGTTTTTCCATTTATTCTTTTAAAATTAATGAGAGTGCCATTAAATATGGAGATGTATAAAAAGGTTTTAGAAAAACAATTCAGGAATCATATAATAGGCCAAGCTTTAACAAATTTTACTACAGTTCCAATGTATAAAAAAATTTATTTTTTATTTATGGTATGGATTTATTTTTATAATATATATCAAAATATTATTAGTTGTTATCGTTTCTATGGAAATATTTATCTAATTACAGATAATATTAATTGTATTAAAGAATATAGTGAATTAACCTTAAAAAATATTGATTTGATATTATTTAAAATTAAAAATCTTTCATCGTATAAAAAGTTTTCTATAGAATTAGACATGTACCGTGATAAATTATATAAGTTCCATAAAACTTTAAATTTACTTAACTTAACTGGTTCATTTAAACAGAGATTGTTTGATATGGGCAGTATTATGAAAGAGTATTATACTATATATAATAATTCTGAATTGAACAATATATTAAATTACAGTTTGGGTTTTAATGGTTATATCGATAACTTATGTGGTTTAAGAGAAAATATTGTTAACAAAACTGTAAACGCTTGTAAATATGGATACGAAGTAAATTTTAAAGATATGTATCATCCATCCATTGAAGGTAAAATTATAAAAAATAATGTAAAATTATCAAAAAATAAAATGATAACAGGTCCTAACGCGGCTGGTAAAACAACATTATTGAAATCAACAATCATAAATATTCTATTTTCACAACAAATGGGTTTTGGTTATTATAAATCAGCAACGGTTTATCCATATGATTATATCCATTGTTATATAAATATTCCAGATACATCTGCAAGAGATAGTTTATTTCAAGCAGAAGCGAGAAGATGTAAAAATATTTTGACAAGTATAGAAGAAAACCGCCAGGCTAGACATTTTTGTATATTCGATGAATTATTTTCAGGAACAAATCCTTATGAGGCTATTAGTAGTGGATATGGTTATTTAACTTATATATCAAAATTGAATAATATTAGATTTATGTTGACAACACATTTTGTTCAATTATGTAATTTACTAGATAAAAATAAAAATATTGTTAACGAAAATATGGAAACCACTATAATTGATAATACCCCAAAATATTCATATAAAGTAATAAATGGTATATCCAAAATTAAAGGAGCAATATGCGTGTTAAAAGATTTAAAATATCCAAAAAGTATCCTTAGAAAAAGTGAAAAAATATTAAAAAAACTATAAGTTCGTTTGTTTAGAAGTATTATTATGTTTTAATTAATTAATATGATATCCAGAGAGTTGGCTATTAATTTAGGAATTACTTTAGTATTTTCTATAGGATTATTTGTTTACTTTAATTCAAAGGTAAATAAAGTAGAAAATAAAATTAACGCTGTATTTGAAATTATACAACAACATAATAATAATAATATGGAATATATGTCACCATCAAATGAACAACAAAACATGGGAAATTTTATGCAAATCAATGAAGTTTTAGAAGAAAAAAATGATTTGGTAGAGATTTCTGAAGATGAACATGGTGATAGCGAAGAAGAAAGTGATGATAGCGAAGAAGAAAGCGATGACGATAGTGATGAAGAAAGTAATGATAATGAAACCGAAAAAGTAACCCAAAATGAAGAAGAAAAAAAAGTTTCTTTATCAGATGATAATGAAGATATAGATTTAAATATTGAAACCGTTGAAGCAAAAGATGAAAAAGATAATATTGAACAAGTAACAATTGAACCACCATCAACTATTAATATATCTGAATTATTAGCAAAGAAATCAGATGAACAAAAAAAAAAGGTTGATGAAAATGATGATTTATCTGATGTAGGTGATTTTGATGATGAAGATCATGAAAAAACAGATAAACCTTTAGCTAAATGGACTGTAAAAGAATTACAAGATTATGCTGCAACAAAAAAACTTAAAAAATATAAGAGTTTAACAAAACCTAAATTAATTGAATTAATAGAAAATGCCGAATAAATTTTTATATGATAATTATATAAATGAGTTGGGGCACATGCTATTCCGGTTCTAATAATATTCACTTTGATTATCCAGCAATTATGAGTGATGGACGATTATTTACATTAAGAGATCCTGCTTGTATTAGAAATACAATGATAAAAAAATCTGCTGGTATAAGTAATAATTATCAATACAGACAGTATTTAATAAAAAATGCTGATAACATAATTAAATCTAACACTGAAAAAACAACAGATCAATGCTGTTTCTCTAAAAATATTATTCATAATAAAAAACCAACCAATAATAAATATATATATCAATCTTGTAGTGATTCTAACCAACCATATGGTTATGAAACTTCAGATTTAAAAAATGTTTATTTAACAAGAAGAGAATTACAAAGTCAACTTGTATCACCCATTTTAACTCAAGAAGAATTATTAAAACTTAGATCTTAAATTTATATATTTTTTTAAAAATATATAAGATTAAAATAATAAATAAGTATATGAATTTATTAAGTATTGATGTTGGTATGAAGCATTTAGCATATTGTCATTTTGTTATTGATAAAAAAGATTACTTTATATCTCAATGGGGTGTTATTAATTTATGCCGTGATGATAATATACATTGTTGTGGTAAGATGAAAAATAATAAACCATGTAAAAATTCAAGCAAATATTGTAAAAATGGCAAATATTATTGTAAGATACATGCTAAGAAGACAGCATATAAAGTTCCAACAAAAAATTTAGAAAGAAAGGCTATAAAAAAACTTAAAGTATTTGATGTTAAAACGATGTGTGATGAAATGAAAATACCATATAAAAAAAAAGAAAAAAAAGACAATTGTATTGAATTAATTTATAAACATTTAGATGAAAATTATTTAGATTTTGTTAAAACAGTAAAAACCAGTTCTATGAGTTTAGTATCTTATGGTAGGTGTATGAAAGAAATGTTTGATGATTTATTTAAAACAATTAATTTTGATTATGTTTTAGTTGAAAATCAAATAGGACCTTTGGCTTTAAGAATGAAAACTTTACAAGGGATGATTATGCAATATTTTATTCACTCTAATGTTAATAAAATCGAAGAAATATCCCCTAGTAATAAACTAAAAGACTTTTTAGAATCAAAAAAAACAACATATAAACAACGAAAACAAGAAAGTATAAATATAACAAGAAAAAAACTAATAGAAAGTGTTAAGATAAATAAGTGGTTAGATTATTTTAACGAACATAAAAAAAAAGATGATTTAGCCGATTCATATTTACAAGGTTTATGGTATTTTAACAATATTTTAGCAAAATAATATATTTAATGCGTCTTACTTAAAATTAAAAGTTCTTAATAAAACATAAGTGATGGAAACTATTAAGATAAATATTGATGATGTATCTACTTCACCTGAATTAAAAGTAATTGATACACCAAAAACACCTGGAGGTACGAGTAAAAGTGTAAATTTTGGTGCTGGATTAGATTTATTTATGAATAATAAAAAAGTATCAAAACCAGGTTCACCAACATCTGATATCAAACTTAATGAAATTAATAATTTGGATCTAAATGAACCAAATAAAAATGATAGTATAAAACTAAAATTAGATGAAGCAACACCTATTTCATTAAATAAAAAAGTATATAATGATAAAGTTAAAAGATCAGAAGAAAGTAATTTAAATAAGCCAATGTTGGGTAAAGAAATGAGTAAAGATGAAAATAAAGACAGTGATGGTTTTTCAAAATTCACAGAAATTCCAGTAAATCCAAATATCACAGTTCAACCAAAAACAATGAAAAAAGAAGATGAATTAAGAGAAAAATTAAAAACATTAAGAAAATTAGAAGCATTAGAAAAAAAAGGTTTTCAATTGACAAAGAAATATGGTATGGAATCTTCTTTAGATGAAATGATGGGTGAATATGAAATGATAAAAAATGATGTAGAAAAAAAAAATAGTGTAAAATTTCAGGGTAAAATGTTAATGGCTGCTGTTTCTGGTCTTGAATTTTTGAACTCTAAATTTGACCCTTTTGACTTAAAATTAGATGGTTGGGCTGAAGCTGTGAATGAGAATTTAGATGAATATGATGATGTATTTGGAGAATTACATGAAAAATATTCATCAAAAGCTAAAATGGCACCTGAAATTAAATTATTATTTATGTTAGGAGGTAGTGCGGTTATGTTACATATGACAAACACTATGTTTAAATCAGCTATGCCAGGTATGGATGATATCATGAAACAAAATCCAGATTTAATGCAACAATTTACTAATGCTGCTGTAAATAGTATGAGTAAAAATAATCCCGGATTCGGTAATTTTGTAAATAGGGCGATGAAGACAAGTTATGATCAACCTAGAACCCAACCACCTAGAGGTTCTCCACCCGGACCTCCACCTCAAATGAGACAAAGACCTCCTACACCACCAATTGGTCGACCATCTAATAGACCTGATGTAGGTTTTAGTAGAGGAAGACCAACATTTAATGACGCAACAAATATGGATAGTAATTTTGCAAGCATTGGCAAATCAAAGAAATTAAAGTCAAAACGTCCAGAAATGAAAGGACCAAGTGATATTGGTGATATTTTATCAGGATTAAAAACAAAACGTGTTAATATGAATGTTAAAGATAATAAATCAACGATTAGTTTAGATGATGTTAAAGAACTTAAAAATGATTTGTCTATGCCAAAAAAAAGTAAACGTAGTTCTTCAGCAAAAAATGTAGTAAATTTATCATTGTAAATAATTTATTTATATAATATAAAATGGTTTTAGGTTTTGTATTATATGAAGCTGTAGATTTAGGTTATAATGTTGTAAAAATCGGCTACAATAGTGTAACTGGAATATATAATTGGTACTATCAAATCGATGCTCATGAAAAAGAACTAGAACATGAAGAAAAAGCGGCAATTTTGGAAGAAATGAAGAAATTAAATTCAAGATTGAAAGAATTGGAAGATGTTATAGAAAATAAAACCAAAAAATGATTAATACTTTTTTTTAGTTCTTTTTTTTCGGTTGCGATATTTTTTTCTTGTTTTTCTTTTTTTATATTTTTTTTTTCTACTTTTTTTTCCAGCCGCATTCTGAACATGTGTTTTAAATAAATTTTTGGCATCTCTTTTTAAATCCTCAGGTTTTGGTATATAACCATAATCTGGATGTTTACCTTTTTTTAATGGAAAAAATTTTCCTGCTTCAATTTCTTTTTCAGGGAAAAAATCTTTATCATATTTTTTACCATATTTATCATTTTTTCCCCAAATTTCTAAATCAGCCAATTCATCTCCATAATCTTCTTTTAATGTATTATTTAATCTTCTGTTTAAATCTTGTATTTTTAATCGTTCAACATTTTTAAGTATATCATCCAATTTTCCTTTTTTTCCTGTAATATTTGAATACAATATATCAACCGCCGTATCAAAATGTGAAAACGCTTGTCTATTGTCTTTCATTTTTCCCAATGATATAGGTATATTACCTTTTTCTTTTTTTTGTTGTATTTTTTTATTAAGTTCATCAATTTGTTTTTGAAAATCAGCAATCATTTTTTGTTGAACATTTACTTCAGCATCATATGATTCGTGATTTTGTCCTTTATTTTGAGCTTTTACTATATCTTCTTGAATAATATTAATTATTTCGCTTGCAATTTTTACTTCATGTTCTAATTTTTGAAGTTGTAACATATCTTTTGTTGGTCTAGATAACTGTATCCTGGCGATTAATACCATATGTTTCAATATTTCTTTTAATTTTCTCATATTTATTTTTTTAATGTCTATTTTTGATGGGTCTTTTAATGGATATGGTTTAAATGTATTATAAGCAGCAATAAATATATCTGTTCCATTTTCTTGAGCTTCTTTTATTAATTGTTGCATTCTTTTTTTAGATCTTTCCATTCCTGCTTTATGTTTTTCACAATATGACATTTTACTCATTATTATAATTTATTTAGAAATTAAAATAATGAAATTATTTATTTTTATAAACCCATGTCCATCGGAATTTTTCTTTACACATAGGACATGTTAAGCTTTTTTCAAACCATTTTATAATACAAGTAGAATGATAATTATGTCCACAACTCAATGCTGCTCTATCATTTTGTATTTTTTCTAAACATATCGGACATTCATCTGTTTTGAAATCTTTATTAGGTTTTTTGAAATTTATAGGATGTATTTTGCTTGATTTTTTAAAACACATTTATTTAAAATAATATATATTTTAATAAAAATAAACTTATAGTTTTTCTTTAAAAATATTTATAGCTTGTATTTGTTTTCTTGATTTTTCTTGTGTATATGCTTTACTTAACAATTCTTTTGCTTTTTTTAATTCTTCTTCAGATACAACACCATCTCCATCTAAATCTAAAATATCCTCATATGTTCTCATTTTAACAGGTATAATACAATAAGGACTTTGTTCGTGAAATAAGTGCATGGTTAATATATGAAATATACCGGTAATAATTAACGCAGTAATAATATCTCTTGTTCCCATCCACGAAATAGCAAAAATAAGAATTTGTCTTCCAATAGAATTTCTTAAATATTGTTCTTGTGATTTACTTAACTCAATTGTTATATATTTCGAACCAATATTTAACATAATCATTACTAATCCAGCAAAAAATTTGCTATTATTTACACCTTTAAATAATTCTCCTACTTTTGAAATCATATTTAATATAATTATAGAAAATATAATTTAACATATAAATCTTAAAAGACGTAAAATTTTGTTTTTTTTCCATACTAATATATCTGTTATTGGCTTTGTTATGTTATTCCATACATTTACTTTTGCTCTCCATAATGGTCTATATGCTTTATCTATTCCTAGTTTTCTACATGGAAACATTATTATATCAATAAATACATTCCAAAATCCACTTATAATTGCTTTTTTTATTTCCCATATTTTTTTAACAATAAATATTTTTGCATCAATGCATTTACCAATCCATTTCATACCTAATTTTTTCACTAACCAATAATAAATTTCTCTAAATGGTTCGGTAATCCAACTCCAAAGTGTTTTAGGTATGCTACTTATACAAAATTTTTTTGCTTGTCTTTCTCTTCTTTTTAATTCTCTTTCAGATTGTCGTTTTGTTTCTTTTTTTGCTTTTTTTTGCTCTGCTCTTTTAGCATCTCTTTCTTTTTGCATCTTTTTGGCTTCTTCTTCACTATTTGGCATTTCCGGAGTAAGACTTTTTAATGAAAATTCACCATCAAAT
>CENJ01170081.1_pt1 | contig 16620 bp, 15 predicted proteins | sample 356161 | NCBI WGS metagenome assembly CENJ01 (sample SAMEA2619531, study PRJEB7988) | marine metagenome | biome: marine biome (ENVO:00000447); feature: surface water layer (ENVO:00002042); material: "saline water (ENVO:00002010), including plankton (ENVO:xxxxxxxx)" | depth 5 m
TTTAAATTCATTATCTAAATAAATACCTGTTCCACCAATATTTCCATCACTGTTTCTCTTTCCCTTTATAAAAAAAATCATATTTAAAGCTGTTTCTTTTTTAATCAATGTTGCATTTTCATCTAAATTTGTTAATGAGTCTTTGTGTGGGAAAAGAATGGCACCCTTATTAGCCAAGGTAAGATTGTAACTATAAAGCAATCTTCTATTTTGATCATTGGTAAATAAATTTAACAAATCTAAAAAATAACTACTTTTTAAAACTTGAAAAAAATGATTTACTTCATAAAAATAATCAGTCTTCAAATCAGTTTGATCTGTATATACCCACTTAAACCCAAAATTGTATTGTTTAACCAAATGTCTAGCTGGTAGAAAGAATTCTTTTGGTGGAAAATTTTTTAAAAGATTTGAATAAAAATTTTCATCTAGAATATTCTCCATAAAACAATAAGAATTATTTTTATAAAAAATAGAGCTTTCAAGAAATTTTTTCTTATCTATTATTTCTCTGTCAAAACTAACATTGTTAGAGTAAATCTTTTTGTAAAAAGGTTTTTTTAAAATACGTAAAATCTTTCTAAATTTAGAAAAAAATCTCCAATACTTGAGTTTTAATTTAAGAAAAATTTTTTTTTCATATTTTTTTGTTATATTTGGATTAATTAAATATGCCATAACAAATCTTTATGAATTAGATTGTAATAATTTTGTATAATTAATATATCTTTTTAAAAAAGAATTACCATAAAACTTATTACTTTTTTAAACATAATATTTTTTTAATATTCTAAAATCCCTCAAGTAATTATTTAACATTAAGTTTAAAATACTTTTTCATTAATTTGCTTTATCTAAAAATAGATATAATTTATTTTTTAATAACATACAGATGAATAAAAAAAAAATTCTAGAACTGAAATTGATGTTTATTAATTGCCATTTAAATATCAAAAATCTTTTTTTTTGTTTTATACCATTTAATGTATCGCAGAAAACCTTTCTCCAAAGGAAAATTACTTTTATATCCTAGTAACTTTTTTGCTTTAGCAATTGAAAGAGTGCCTCTTTTAGGTACTAATTTGTCTCTTTTTATATAATTTACTTTTACATTTTTAAAATTTTTTTTAACTAGATTAAGCATTTCTGATATTTTTCTAGAATGCCCATAAGTTATATTGAAAATTTGATTTAATGATTTTTTTGTTATAATTATTTTGTAAACACCATACATCAGATCGTTTATATAAGTAAAATCAAGTTTATCGGTGCCATCTCCATTAATGGTAATTACCTCTTTTTTAATACTCTTTTCTAAGAAAATTTGCCCCACTCTACTACTTATGCATCTTTCTCCATACAATGCTGATGGCCTAACTATTGTATACTTGAGACCAAATACATCGCTGTAAGATTTAATCATAAGTTCTGAGCAATACTTTAGAGTCCCATATATTCCTTTTGGATTACAAACTGCGCTTTCTTTAACTGATTTTTTTTTAAAATCCCCATAAACCATACTTGATGAAAAAAATATAAAATGTGGATTAATTATTCTTGATGACTCAAGTGAGTTCTGTAAAGTTAATACACTATTTTCAAATGTACGATTTGGATCTTTGTTAGATCTGTCAGCATGAGATACTGCCGCAAGATGAATAACGATGTGCGGTTTTATTTCTAAAAATATTTTTTTTAATTTATCTAAATTTTTTGCATCAACCTTTAGAATGTTAATTTTATTTTTTTTTAATAATTTTAATCGTTCATTCAAAAAATTTTTATATATCTTAATCTTACTTATATCCTTATGTTCAGATTTAATTGATTTTAAATTATTGACTTTATAATTATCAATAACATTTACATGAAAATTTTTTTTTTTTAAAAAAATTGACAAATTGTGACCAATAAAACCACTTCCACCGATTATTAATATTTTTTTTTTCATACAAGTCTTTATGCTCTGCTTACCTTATCGTCAACAGAATACCTTCCTCTACAATCAATTATTCTTTTAGAATTTTTATATATCATGCCATATTTAAATTTATCATGATCGGTCATTAAAAGGATAATATCAAAAGACTTTAATGCCTTAGGAGTTAGATTTATCCCTTTTGTGCTATAATTGTATTTTTTTATTAAAATTCTATTTTTAAAGTGTGGATCTGACCACTGAACTTTTTTTATGTTATCTTTTAAAAGCCTATTCATTAGATTAATAGAGCCTGACTCTCTTAGATCATCTATATTAGGTTTATAAGTCACTCCTAAAATTAAAATTTTAGCATTATCTTTTTTTATCTTATTTTTTTTTAATAATTCCATTATTCTTGATTTTATAAAACTAATTACCTTTAAGTTTGTCTCAGCAGAATGTTTTATAAACTTTGCTGAAATCCCTTTTTTTTTAGCTTTCCAATACAAATAGTGTGGATCTATAGGAATGCAATGTCCACCAATTCCTGGGCCTGGATGAAAGGGCCTAAATCCAAAAGGCTTGGTCTTTGCTATTTTTATAATTTCAAAAATATCTAAATTCATTTTATCTGCAACTAGTTTCATTTCATTAATAAAGCCAATATTCACAGAGCGATAAATATTTTCTAATAGCTTTGAAAATTCTGCAACTTCAAGGGATTTAGATTTAATAACTTTCTGAAAAAATAGATTGTAAAACTTTGAGACTAAATTTAAACAATTTTTAGAATAACCACTCACAACCTTTGGTATTTTGTGAATACTATCTTCATTAAAACCCGGATTGATTCTTTCAGATGAAAAACCTATAAAAAAGTTTACTCCTATCTTGAATCTTTTATTTAGTTTTTGAACAAACTCTTCTCTTGTGGTGCCTGGATAACTTGTGCTTTCAAGTATTAAAATTTGATTATTGCGTAAATAGTTTTTTATTATTAGCAATGTTTTTTTTATAAAAGAAACATCTGGATCATTATTTTTTTTTAATGGAGTTGGAACGCAAATAACTACAACGTCACATTTTGTGATATTTTCAAAGTTATTAGAAATTTCTCCTTTTTTTAAAAGTAAACGAATATTAGAGTCTGGTATTCTTTCTATTGGTGATTTTTTTGAATTGATTAATTTAATTTTTTCAACATCCGTATCAAATCCAAAAACTTTAAAACCTTTTTTAGAAAAAAGAATCGCGAGAGGCAAACCTACATAGCCCAACCCTATAACACCTATTTTAATTTTTTTATTATAAAAATCTTTAAGTAAATTTTTGATTACCATATTAATTAAAATAAGTGTCTATTTTTTATTAATTCTCTAGGTTTAAGGTTTTTTCTAATTTTTTTTTTATTTAAAATTTCATTTATTATTTCTGATCCTCTTATTTGTGGTCTCAAAAAAAAGGTGTTAGATGAAGTTAATATTTCATTTTTATTGACTGATTCTTTTGCAATTATTGATCTTCTAGTGAGAAAAATTGCTTTTTTTTCATTTTTTTGGACTACTTTTTCATATTTACCCAATTGCATTTCTACTGTTCTTATTTTTTTTACCATAGATATCATATCTAAAGGATTAAGGGATAGTTTATGATCTCTGAAATTTGAAAAGTTATTACTAAGTGTGAAATGTTTTTCGACAATCCTAGCTCCAAGTGCAACAGCATTAATACAAGCATCGTAACCAATAGAATGATCTGAATATCCAATGTTTATGTTTTTATAGTTATCTGCTAAATACTTTATACTCATTAAATTCAAGGATTTATGTTCAGCTGGATAAGAGCTTACACAGTGCAGTAAACTTAGATTATTTTTTAAAAATTCTTTTCCTTTTTTTTTAAAAATAAATTCAATCAAATTTTTAACATTTTGAGCATTCATCATACCTGTAGAAATAATAAGTTGTTTGTTTTTTTCTAAAAAAATATTAATCAAATCATAAAAATTATTATCTCCCGATGCTATTTTTATTATTTTACAATTTTTTTTCAAGAAATGAGCACTTGAAAAATCTAATGGTGTTGAGATAAAATTTAAGTTTTGTGAATTAGCTAATTTCTTTAATTTTAAAAACTGTTGATGAGTAAATTCAAATTTTTTTAACCTTCCAAAAGAGGGGTGATCTAAATTTACAAAATTATTAGTAACAAAGGTTTGAAATTTTACTGCATCAGCACCTGCTTTAGCAGCAGATCTGATTAACTTTTTTGCTACATTAAAATTTCCTTCATGATTATTGCCAATTTCTGCAATAATAAAAACCTTTTTTCTAGGATTAAAATTTGGAATGCTCACGGAGAATTTTTTTTCTTTTGATTGCTCAATAATTTTACAATTATTTGACTAATATAGTCTACATCTTCTATTTTTAATGAGGGATAAACGGGAAGAGAAATATTTGTGTTAGCATATTGGCTTGCCTTTAAATAATATTTTTTGGAAATTTTATATTTTTCTTTGTAGTAAGTCATTTCTGGTATGGGCCTCATGTAATGAACACTAACACCTATTTTTTTTTTTTTAAGCTCTTCTAAAATCTCATTTCTATTTTGACAAAAAATTTGAAATATAAAATATGAATTATTTTTAGAAAATGGAGTAAATGAAATATTTTTTGTTTTTGAAAAATTTTTTATATATCTCTTTGCTAATTTTATTCTTTTTTTCAAATATTTATTATAATTAATTAATTGACGAAAACCAAGCGCAGCCTGAAAATCTGTCATTCTATAATTAAAACCTAAACTTTTTACGTCATAATCTCCGACCACTTTTCTCTCTGATATATCTGTGTCTATACCAAAAGCTTTTAATTTTTTTGCTCTTTCATAAAAATCTTTATCATTTGTAATTATAACACCTCCTTCTCCAGTTGTTATTTGTTTAGTTGGATAGAAAGAAAAACTTCCTGATAATCCGTAGTTGCCAACATGTTTATTTTTATAATTAGTTCCTAAAGCGTGCGCACAATCTTCTAAAAGAATAATTTGTTTTTTATTACAAAACTCTACTATTGGTTTTAAATTACATGGCAATCCTGCCATATGAACAACAATTATCCCTTTAGTTTTATTAGTTACCTTTTTTTTAATTTGATCTAAGGAAATATTTCCTGAATTAAAATTAACATCAGCAAAAACTGCTTTAGCTCCTGTATATTCAACAGCATGAGCAGTTGCTGTGTGTGTCATTGATGGAACAATTACTTCATCACCTTTAGAAAATCCTGCAGCCAAACACGAGATGTGTAAACCTGCTGTACAACTTGAAACAGTTAAACAAAACTTTGACTTTGTAAATTTTCTAAATTGTTGTTCAAACAATCTTGTAAATTTTCCATGGGTTAACCATCCACTCTCAATTATTTTTCCAACTAACTTAATATCTGATTTTGAAATATTAGTTTTACTAAATTTAATTTCTTTCATTAATATTTAATTTTTATTTTTTTTTTTAAATTCAAAGATCTATCAGCTGCAAAACAAACTTTCATTAAGTTATATTGTTCCTCAAATGACATAATTGAATTTCTCTTGCGATCAATCAAAATATCAATGAAATTTTGAATTATTTTTTTTCTATTTTTTTTGTCAGGGTATTCATAATTGAGTTTTTTAAAATTAATTTTTGATTTGTCATGTTTAAAAATATATGAACCTAAAAAATTATTAACTAATGTTTTCTCTTTTTCGAAGATTTTTAATTCATGAAAATGTTCGTATATTCCAACCGCGTTAGCGGAAATTTTTACAATAACATTTTTTGGAAACTCAAATATATATACTATGAAACTTTGTTTTTTAAAATTTGTTTTTTTTGTAATATTTTTATTACCAAAAGACTGAACATATAATGGTTTTTTATTAATTAACCACATTACTAAATCAATCATATGTATTCCCGCACCTAGGGTAATTGAGTAATCTTTAATTTTGGATCTCCACTCGAATAACTTATGTTTTCTAGCCCAAATATAATCTGCCTCTATATAAAAAACATCTTTAGTTTCAATTTTTTTTTTAAATGCAGAAAAAAGAGAATTTTTTCTCAAAACGAGATTTGAAATTATCTTTATTTTTGAATGTCTTTTTAACAATTTTTTAATTGTGTTTAATTGATAGAGGTTTAAACACATTGGTTTTTCAACTATAATGTGTTTATTATTCATTATACATTTTTTTATCTGAGAAAAATGATCATCATCGTAACTTGCTATTGAGACTAGATTTATTTCCTTATTTTGAAATATTTCATCTTCATTTGAGGTGATTTTTAAATTTTTATATATTTGATTAAGTTTATTTAACTTATTTAAATTACTTTCACATATAATTTTGACTTTAGAATTTCTATAACCATTTATTGCCTCAAAATGCTTAAGTCCTATGCCAGTTCCAATGATTGCTGCATTAATCATAGATTGAAAAATTTTCAAATTGTTTTTTATTTAATTTTTTCAATATTTTCATTAAGTCTTTATTGGTATCTACTGCTAGCTTTATATGTTTGTTTTTTAATTTATTTTTAAAATTTTTGATACAAAAATTTTTTGAATTTTTATAAAAATATTTTGTAACGTGTTCTTTTTCTGATTTACTCATTTTATTTAAATTTGCTTTAAGTGTTCTAGTTTTTACTATCTCTACTGACTGGCCTTTTGGAAAAGATCTTGGAAGAATATTAGTTACTATGTCATATTTCGAATTTTTGTATAAAATAGAGACAGCCCTATCAACTACCTTATAATCTAAAAGTGGACTATCCCCACTGATACGTAAAAAAAAACGTTTATCTTTTAATAGTGCTACTTTCAAAACTCTTTCTGCAACATTTGTTAAACTTCCTCTAAAAAATTCAACATTAATTTTTTTTAAAAATCTAATTAACTTGTCATCTGTTTTCTCAACAGATGTTGCAACAATTACTTTTGATATTTTTTTTGATTTATATAATTTTAAAATTACATGATGTATTAAAGGTTTGCCATAAATACGTTTTAAAACTTTATTTCTAAATCTTTTTGAACTAGTTCTAGCCTGTATTATAGCGAGCATAACAATTGTTGTTTATTTTGTTAATAAATATTGTATATTATACATTATGTATTATTTTATAAAACATTCTAAATAATATATTTTAAAATCATAATCACAAAAAATATTTATATACATGAAGATTGGAATTTTTTTTAATAATAATCGAGGAATTCATGTGTTAGAAGCTTTGTTAAAAAAAAATTATTTGGTAGATGTTTATCTGTCTAAAAAAAATTTAAATCATAAAATCTTAAAAAAAATTAAAGGAAAGTTTTTTATTATTGAAAAATTGAATTCTAAATTAATTGATAAGATCAAAAAGGAAAACTATGATTTATTAATTGTAGCTGGATGGCCCCTAATATTTTCAAAAAAAATTATTAAAATTGCTAAATATGGCACTATTAATTTACATGCAGGCAAACTACCTCAATATCGTGGTGGGTCTCCTTTAAATTGGCAAATTATAGAAGGTAAAAAAGAAATCTACATTAGTATTATCAAAATGACAAAAAAAATTGATGCAGGACCAATTTATATGAGTAAAAAAATTAAACTTAAATCTAATGAGGATATAAATGATCTACATAATAAAGTTAATAAGCTTTATCCAAATATGGTTTTAAAAGTAATTCAAAATATAAAAGAAAACATTAAGCCAAAAAAACAAAATTTAGAATTTAAGAGGTATTTAAAACAAAGGTCTGATAAAGACGGAGAGATAAAATGGAAACTAATGACAAACATTCAAGTCTTTAATTTTGTCAAAGCTATCACTAAACCGTACCCAGGAGCTTTTTATTTTATGAAATATAAAAAATTAAGACTTTTGAATTGTAAAATTTCAAAAATAAAACAAAAATTAGAACCAGGTAGTATTCTTATAAAATCAAAACAAAAATTTATTGGATGTAAAAAGGGAAGTATTAAAGTAATACATGAAAAGATTGATTAATAAAAATTATGAAATGAGTTGCAGGATATATAGGAAATAAAATAATTATTAGAATACTAATGTATGCCTCACTAAAGAAAGGTTTTTTGAGATATATAAAATGGTATAAGACAAAAAAATTTTATATTAATTAAATTAAAAATGAAATATCCATTGAATATTCCGAGCGTTTCAAATCTAGAAAAAAAATATGTAAATGAAGCAATAAGTCAAAATTGGCTTTCAATTAATGGAAAAAATACCAATATTTTCGAAAAAAAATTTGGTATTTTAGTTAAAAGAAAATTTACACTTGCAGTACAAAGCGGTACTGCTGCATTGCATGCTACTCTGAAAGGACTAGGAGTAAAAAAAAATGACAATGTAATTGTTCCTGATTATACATGTGTTTCTAATTTATCAGCTGTTTCCCAGTGTCATGCAAAAGCAATATTGGTAGATCTAGAAAAAGATACACTAGGGCTAGACTATGAGAAGACGAAAAAAGCTATAATCAAATATAAACCTAAGGTGTTACAATTAGTTCATGTATATGGTTTTCCAGCTAGAGATACTCTTAAGATTATAAATTTATGTAAAAAGAAAAATATACTTGTTATTGAAGATGCTAGTGAGTCACTAGGAGCTGAATTGGAAAATAAAAAGGTCGGGTCTTTAGGTGATGTAAGTATTTTTTCAATAAGATCTGAAAAAATGATTGGTGTAGGTGAAGGTGGTGTAATTGTGACAAATAATAAAAAAATTTTTGATAAAATTAGATTAGTTGCCTCAAGAAATTCACCTTATAGATCTAGTCAAGACCCTTATTGGAAAAAATACTATACTTCGGGTGAGGGTTATAATTATTTAATGCCACATTTACTAGGTTCAGTTGCAAGAGCTCAAGTTGAAAGATTTAAAAAAAAAATTTTGGTTGATAAAATTAGAGTAGGAAAATTATATAGAAAAATATTTAGAGAAAAAAAAATTACTTTTACTCAAAAGATTTTGCCAAATCATAAACCAGTTTTTTGGTTAAATAGCGTTTATTTTAACACTATATCTTCAACACAAGTTCAAAAAATAGGAGAAAGCCTAATGAAAATAGGGATAGAAGTGAGATCAGGTTTTTGGCCGCTTCACTCTATGCCTAATTTTTTATCTAGTAAAACCAAAATAAAAGAATCTGTTAAGATTTTTGAAAAAACTTTGGTTTTACCATCTAGTTATAATTTAAAAGAGAAAGATATAAAATATATTTATAGAAGAGTCTTGGAGTTGTTAGATAGACATAAATAAATTATTGTTTTAATTATTATTGATGTTTGATTTTAGTATTAAAAATTATAAAATAATTCAAAAGTACATAGAGCATAACAAAAAACTTTTTAGTAAATCAAATCAAGATAAAATTTTTTTAGTTGAATTTAATAGATGGGAAGGGATACATATAGCTTTTTCATATTTATCAAACATGTTTTCATTTAAAAAAAAAAGTAAAATTATAGCATATGAAGGCTATAGTTTATTTTCAAAAAAAAATGAAAACTTTTTACAAAAAATAAAATGGAGTATAGGAAAATTTTTTAAATTAAAAAACTTTGGAATATACTCATCCTTTGGCACTCAGGATTTTGTAAAACCAAGCTACTCGGAAATTATTAAATCTAAAAGTAAAAAAACTTGTGAAAAGTTCTATAAAAGATCAGTAAAATTAAAAGATTTAGAGGATTTACGTGTAGAGAATATATGGATTGGTGATCTGATCTATGACACTTACCTAAAAAGAAGTTCTACCTATACTATAGATCTAAACTCGAAGGATTTTAATGATTATCTATTTAAGTGCATATGTAATTTTTATTTTTGGCTAGAGTATTTTAAAAAAAATAAGGTAGTAGGTTCAGCTTCATGTCATGGTGTTTATACTCCAGCTATACCCTTAAGAATAGCTGATTATAAAAAAATACCAAGTTTTCATTTTAGTGGCTCAAGTATATTTAATTCAACAAATAAGATTTCTTACAAAACTAAATCTAATGGCACTAACATTCAATTTAAAATGTTTAAAAAAAAATTTAAAAATTTTAATCATTTTGAACAAAATAAAAATTTAACCTTAGGAAAAAAATATTTAAATCAAATTATAAAAGGGGAAACAAAATATCACTATCTTAAAAATTCATCTTTTTTGAATAAAACAAATAATTTTAAATTCTCAAAAAATAAAAAAATTAAAGTTATTATATATCCACATTTATTTACAGATAGTCCTCATGTCTATGGAAATCATTTTTTTCCAGATTTTTATAAATGGTTTGAATTTTTAGAAACAATCATAAAAAAAAAAAATTATGATTGGTATGTTAAAAGACATCCAGATGAAGATAAAGTAACAAAAATATTTTTAGATAATTTTTTTAAAAATTACCCTAATGTTAAAGATATACCAAAGAACATTTCAAATTCATATATTGTAAAAAATAAGGTTGATTTTGCGTTGACTATGTATGGAACAATAGCTAGTGAACTTCCTGGATATGGCGTTAAAGTTATAAGCGCATCTAAAAATAATCCACATTTTGATTATAATTTTTCAATAAACCCTAAAAATCTTAAAGAGTATAAGTATTATTTGCTAAATCTTAGTAAAATTAAATTTAAAATAAATAAAAAAGATCTTTTTGAGTATCATTATATGAAAAATCTTTATTCTTCAGGAAATAATTATATTTTTTCAAATATAGAAGAATATTTTAAATTTGAAAAAAATCGACTTATATTATTAACACCCAAATGTTATGAAGTCTGGATGAACGATTTTTCACAAGCCAAACACAAAAATATCCAAAATACTTTCGAAAATTTTATAAATTCAAATGAATATATATTACTTCCAAAGTATAATAAAAACTTTATAAATTCATTGGATAAAATTTAATGTGTGGTATCGCGGGATATATTGGAAGAAAAAATTTTAATAATAAAAAAATTGATCAAATTTTAAATCTAATGGATAGACGCGGTCCTGATTCAAAAGGTTTTAAAAAAGTTATTTTAAGACAGAAACAAATAAATTTTTTTTTTTCTAGATTAAGTATTATTGATAAAAGAAAAATTTCTGACCAACCATTTAAATATAAAGAGTCATTACTAATCTTTAATGGGGAAATTTATAACTATATAGAATTACGATCACAATTGAAAAAATTTGGATATAATTTCAAAACTAATTCAGATACTGAAGTTTTAATCAAAGCTTTACATTGCTGGGGGGAGAAGGCAATTAATAAACTTGAAGGTATGTGGTCCTTTTTTTATTTTGATAAATTATCTAGTAAAGGACTTTTGTGTAGAGACAGATTTGGAGAAAAACCATTGTTTTATTTTCATGAAAATAATGAAATTGTTTTTGGTTCTGAAATAAAATTTATTGAAAGTATAATTGAAAAAAGATCTAAACTAAATTTTAAAAAAATTGAAGATTTTTTAAGGTTTGGTTATAAAATCTTAAATAAAGATAACCAATCTTATTTCAAGAATATTCATTCTGTGCCCCCAGGCCATTTTATTCGGATAAATAATAATAAATTTGAAATAAAAAAATATTGGAAATTAGTTTATAAGCCAGTGGCACACTTAGAAGAAAAAGAGATTTACAGAAGAATTAAAGAGAAATTATTAAAATCTATCGAGATAAGATTAAGAGCAGATTTTCCAATCGCATTTCTTCTTAGTGGGGGTCTTGATAGTAATGCATTAGCATTTTTAGCAAAAAAATATTTTAATTATGATGTCAATACTTTTAGTATAATCAGCAAAGACCCAAAATACGATGAAAGCAGATTTATAAATTATTCTATTAAAAACTTAAAAGTCAAACATCGAAATTTCAAAATTAACTTTAATAAATGTAATTTTGTAGAAAATTTGAAAGAGCAAATCAGATATCACGACTCACCAGTAACTACTATTAATTCATTCTTAAGTTTTATGCTTTTAAAAAGAATAAAAAAAGATGGTTTTAAAGTTTGTATTAGTGGTATTGGAAGTGATGAAATATTTTCTGGATATTATGATCATCATTTATTGTATCTTTACGAAATGAGAAATAATAAAGATCTTTATGCTAAATCTTTTGATAATTGGAAAAAAAATATACTTCCATTTGTGAAAAATCACTATCTAAAAAAATATAACCTTTACAATATTAATCCAAAATTTAGAGATCACATAATTCAAAATGATAAATTTAAAAATAAGATGTTTCATAATAAAAAAAAACCAAATTTTAAAGAAAAAAATTATGTGTCGTCTCTCATGAAAAATAGAATGATTAATGAAATGAAGCATGAGATTGTCCCAGTTGTATTAAAGGAAGATGACTTAAATTCGATGTATAACTCAATTGAAAATAGATCACCATTTTTAGATACAGCACTTTTTTCTGAATGTTTAAATATGCCTTCTAAATATTATGTTAAGAATGGTCTTGCAAAATGGCCTTTAAGAAAAATTATCAACAATATAGTGCCAGATAAAATTAGACTTAATAAAAGAAAAATAGGTTTTAACGCGCCTATTGAAGAAGTATTTGATCTTAATAAAAAAAAAAATATAGATTTTTTAATAAGTGATAGTGAAATATTTAAGATTTTAAAAAAGGAAGAGATAATAAGATTAATTAATAAAAAAAAAGATTTTACAGGAGTTGAGAATAACTTTATTTTTAGCTTCTTGTCTTCAAAAATTTTTATAGATAACTTTAATAAATGAAATATTGCAATAATTGCATTATCCCCGATAGTAGACCAAATATACAAATAATGTCAGATGGCAAATGTTCAGCCTGTCATAGTCATTTAAACAAAAAAAAAATTAGTTGGAAAAATAGAAAAATTAATTTTAAAAAAATTGTAGAAAAAATTAAGAAAAAAAAATTATTTTATGATTGCCTAATACCAGTCAGTGGAGGGAAAGACAGTACTTGGCAAGTTTTAAAAGTTTTAAGTTATGGCCTAAATCCATTAACTTTCACATATAAACCAATTTTAAGAACTAAAATAGGACAAGAAAACCTTGATAATCTTAAAAAAATAGGTGTTCATCATATCGACTTTACTGTTAACGAAAATGTAGAAAAAAAATTTTTAAAAAAAGTTTTTTTTAAGTTTGGCGCTGTAGCTATACCGATGCATATGGCTATGTGGAATATGTCCTTTAATTTAGCAAAAAGTTTTTCTATACCTTATATAATATGGGGAGAAAATTCAGCGAATGAATATGGTGGTAGTAAAAAAGATCAAAAGTTAAAAAATCTGAATACAAAATGGATACAAAAATATGGTATTAATTTCAACACTACCGCAAAGGATTGGGTAGATAAAAACCTAACTTATAAAGAATTAGCTCCGTTCACAAAATTAAAAACAGAAAAAAACAATAAATTTAACCCAGTGTCAATTTTTCTTGGTGATTATTTTAAATGGGACCCTCTAGAAACTTACAAAGTTGCTAAAAAATTTGGCTTTAAACAAAATAAAGGAAAGGCGAAAACTGGAATTTATAAATATGCTGATATTGATGATGATTTAATCTCTATACATCATTTTTTAAAAATTTATAAATTTGGATTTTCACGAGATTTTGACAATCTTAGTTTAGAAATTAGAAATAAAAGATTATCCAGGAAACAAGCGATAAGTTTGATAAAAAGGAATATTTTTCAAACACCATCTAAGGATATAGAAAAATTTTGTAAATTAATAGGTATAACTAAAAAAGAATTTTTTAAAAAATGTGAAAAATTTAGAAATAAAAAAATATGGACTTTAAAAAATAATAAATGGAAATTAAAATATCCAATTAATTAATAAAAGGAATTCTACTACTATGAAATATTGTAAATGTTCTAAAAATATAAAATTTATAGAATTATTTCATCATTATAAAATACCACCACCATTAGAACCAAAATATGGTATTAAAAAATATAGTAGAAAAATTTTTAAATGTAAATTATGTGGTCATTTTAGTGCAAGACATAAAATTAAGGTCAGCGAATTTTATAAAAAAAATTATTCATTAATTTCTCATGGTAAAAAAATGAGAATTAAATTTAATAAAATAATTAGCCTAAAATCTAAATCGGATAATTACCAGAGGGTAAAAAGGTTTTTAATTTTTTTTAATAAATTTAAAAAAAAAAAAATTACTTTACTGGATGTTGGAAGCGGATTGTCTCTATTTATTTTTGGCCTTCAAAAAATAGTGAATTGGAATTTAACTGGCATAGAGCCTGATATAAATTTTGTAAAATTTGCTAGAACTCTTAAATTAAATGTTATCCATTCAAATCTAAAATCAGGAATTCTCCAAAAAAAAAAATTTAATATTATTTCTTTAAATAAAATAATTGAGCACGTAAAAGATCCTGTTAAATTACTTAAAATTTCATATAGATTACTTCTAAATAATGGCTATGTTTACGTAGAAGTTCCAGATGGAAGTAAAGCTTCAAGGGTTTTTAATGGATATTTAAGAGAAGAATTTTTTGTTGATCACTTACATATTTTTTCAAAACAGTCTCTAAAAAAATGCATAGAAATGTCAGGATTTAAAATAATGGAATTAAAGAGCATTAAAGAAAGAAGTGGTAAATACACAATATTTGCTTTTGCAAAAAAATTACATGTTAGATGAAAATTAAAATAAAAAAAAAACCCAGAAAATTCAAAGTTAATATTGGGGAAAAGAAAATTGAGTTAAGTGATACTGCAAAAATTAGTTTAAAAAAAGATGAGCAAGTTACTTTTAAATATTTAAATTCAGAATATGACGTTGTTAAAAAAGATTGGGGTTATTATGCAACACCTTCGATAAATGGAAGGCTAAAAGAATTTGGGTTTAGAACATTTTTGATAAAAAATAAATCCAATAAAATTTATCTATTTTTAGTACACAAAAATAAGATAAAAAGTTTTACAAAATATTGCAAGGAAGACGAACAGCAGATACTACTTGAACTTACACATGGCTTTAAGAGTTTTTAATTTTTTATAAATAGGCCTGCTAATTATTGCTAATTTCTAAAATTTTAAACGGCAAAATTTGATTATAAGGACTTATAAAAAAGGTCTTTTTATCAATTTTTTTTGTGTATGAGTTAAGAGATGGAAATTTTTTTTTCTTAACATTAATATTTGTGAAATTTAATTCTTGAAAAAAAATATTAGAATTTGGATTAATCTTTTTGCAAATTTTTTTTACATGTGCTTCGGAAAAACAATTAAACTGATTATTCCATTTTTTTTTATTATCATTTTCAAAATTTACACTTAATCTTATATTGATTGGGTCATCATTAAAAATGTCATAAATAAAAATTTTACCCTTTTTTTTACACAGCTTAAACATGGTCCTAAAACAACTTTCAATTTCATTAAAAAGGTTAATTGTTCCTAAACACGTAACGTAATCAAATTTTTTTTCTATTTTAAAGTTTTTTTTAGTAAAATCTCTGTTTATTAATTGAATATTCTTTAGTTTCATTAATTTTTTTGATGTCTGCAATTTTAATAAAAATTTTTCTTTTTCTACTCCTAAAAAATAATTATTTTCATTTTTTTTTGTTTTATTTAAATAATTAATAAAACTTCCAGCAGCACAACCTAGATCAATTAATGAAAAATTATTTTTTTTTATCTTTAAGCTTAATCTTTGAAAATAAACTTTTTTTTTTTCTTTTTTGTATGTAGTTAATCTACTTTTATTAATCATATTTATTAATAATATTAAGCTTTGGTGGTAATCATTTTATACAAATAGTACCTATAAAATTGAACCATTTATAAAAAATATCAACTTTTTTAAAGCCAACTTTTTTTAAATCTTTTATATTTTCCTCGGCTTTATTTAAAGTCATAGAAGATCTTAATGAGATTTGCTTGTTAATTATAGCTTTAGCTGTAAGTTTTTTTTTTAATTTAAAGTCACTATACATTTGATCAAATATTGTTTGTTGTTGTGAGTTTGTTGAAAATACCTTATCTACCAATATTAATCCTCCACCTATATTTAAACTTTTATAGATTTTTCTTAATAATTTAACTTGATTTGATTTTGACAAGAAGTTTAATAACAAACAACTAATTATCAAGTTATTTTTTTTTAATTTCATTTTTAAAATATCATCATGTAGAAATTTTATTTTTTTATTTAAAATTTTTTTATTAAATTTTTTTCTTGCAACATTGATCATTTCTTTTTGACTATCCACACATAATATTTTAAATTTTATATCTTCACTTACAAAATCAATAATCTTTTTTGCAGTTTGACCTGTAGCGCAGCCTATATCATAAATAATTTGATCGTCTTTTATAAAAAATTGAGATAAAGATGCTATATAAATTTGCAAATCTTCATAACTAGGAATTGATTGGTTTACGTGCTTGTCGAATTCACGAGAAACATTTTTAGTAAATTTCCAATTTTTAGAAATATTAAGTTTACCACCAACATTTAATAATCGTTTTTTTTTCATATTTAACGTAATATGGCTTACTATTTGATCCAATATGGTCATAATATTTTTATTAAATCAACATACTAAATCAAAATCCAAAAAATTTTTTTCAGTGCATAAATCAAGCCAATTGAGCTATTA
>CENJ01019205.1_pt1 | contig 16618 bp, 16 predicted proteins | sample 356161 | NCBI WGS metagenome assembly CENJ01 (sample SAMEA2619531, study PRJEB7988) | marine metagenome | biome: marine biome (ENVO:00000447); feature: surface water layer (ENVO:00002042); material: "saline water (ENVO:00002010), including plankton (ENVO:xxxxxxxx)" | depth 5 m
TACGTGGGAAAAAGGTTGCGGCACTTAATATAGTTTGCTGGCCTTTTAATGTTGCGCAGGTCTCATTAAAAAGAAAGTTTAAACCAGCTTTTGCTTGCACGAGACCAAAATATCGTGCTGGCGCCGTTGCAATAATAAAAGCTTTTTCAAAAACACTTCTTTCAGAGGCTTTTATAGAGGCTTTAAGCGCACTGATTTGATCAGCTCTAATCTGTTCGTATCCATCAAGAAGCTTTGGTCGTAACTCAGTCTCCATAAACCTGCTTTTCTTATCTGACTAATGTTTATGTGCTTGAATAATAGTGATTTAGATAATAATAAGTCCAGAATTTTGTATTAAATATATGATTATTATCAATTAGGCTATTTTTTATAGCTGAGTGTCTATTCAAAATGCGCACAATTTTTCCGATCAAATTTAAACTCGGGCAAGGCGTAATGATCGAATCAAGGTAAGTTGAAGTTCTATAAACAAAGGCAAAGAAAATGATTGCTGAAATTCTTAATGCACTTGACGAGTATGATATCAATATAGTTACAGGTGTGCCCGATGGCTGGCTTGTGCCACTTATTAAAGCTATTAGCGAAGATACGCGTTTCCAATATATACCTGCGGCGCGAGAAGAGGAGTGTTTTGGCATTGCCTCTGGTTCAGCGATGAGCGGTCAGAAGTGCTTGGTCCTCATGCAAAACTCTGGGTTCTTAAATTCGGTAGGTGCATATACGACTCTGTGTCAAAAATACCAAACACCATTCGTGGTATTGATTGCTCACCGTGGTGGTATTAATGATTCCAACGGTTATGATCCCAACAAATATAGAAGTTTCGAAGCAATTACATCAGGTATGAATTTATTTGTTCATGCTTCATCATGGGCAAATTTACAAACCGATATCCCAAAAGCTTATGCTAGGAGCATAGGGGCGGGTGAGCCAGCTTTTGTAACTTTGAGTGAGGGAATGAAACCGTGAAGCAAAAAGAAGCATTTGAACAGATTACTCAATTCGCTGAGCGTCATAATGCACTGATCGTTGCTGATATAGGCTCTCAATCTTTATGGCTTAAAGCTGCTAAAGATCGTGACGAAAATCTCTATCTTTCTGGCCCTATGGGCCAAGCGTCATCTGTTGCGCTGGGCGTTGCTGTTGCAAATAAAGATCGTTTAGTGATAGCCGCTTGCGGCGATGGAGCTTTGTCTATGAACCTAACTTCATTGGCAACAATTTCACATGTTGCGCCTAAAAACTTGATGGTCATTGTTTTAGATAATCAGGTTTATGAGTTTACTAAATCTCTACCTGTGCCAAGTACTGGTACAGACTGGTCAAAGATATCGGAAACATTTACAGGCTTTAAAGATACGATTGATCTTAAGGGAATGGAAAGTTTAAACCCTCAAGAAGGACCGTATTTTGTCCATGCTGAAATTGAAGGCGGTGAGCTACCACCAGGTCCTGGTCTTCACCCAGTTGATGTGCATCATCGTTTCAAAGTGCATTGCAGCCAAAGCCGTACACAATAAAAACTTGCAATAATAACAATTTTTACATAATATTCAGCCCGCACTTAAAGAGGTATATGAAATGCACGACCCTGGTAATGAACCACACGATCAAGATTTTGAAGCGCATATTGATGATGTACAGCCTGTAGATGAGCTGGAAGAGGCAAAATCTGGTCTTATTGATAGGAAAGAACTTAAAACTAGATTGAGAGCGTCTGCTAAATCGGCGGGAAATAAAATCGCAGTAGCAAAACTTGAGCAGCAAATAGATGATATTAGATCACAGGCCCTTGCTGATGCAGGCGAGATTTTAGCAAAGGCAGAGCGAGAGCAGCAGAAACTCATTGATAAATTTGAAGGCAAGAAAGGTTTTCCAATTGTGAAAACTATTGCTGGTTCGGCTATAGCTCTAGGTATTGCATGGAGCGCTGTTCAGTACGACGATAAACTGGGCTGGGAAGCACCGGAGGCCCTCAAAGAGGGGCAGCAGACTATTATCAACTTCGCTAAAGATAGCCTTGCGAATGATGATGTCCCTGCTAAGGATGCTTCGAGTGCGCGTATTCAAATCGGTGCTTATAAAAATGCTGACAAAGCGAGCAGTATTAAAAGTGCAGCTGAATTTGCACTCAGTACGACCTTTAGCGTAAGTCAGGAAAACGGACATTATATTGTGAGAAGTGATGAGCCCGTGAATGGCGGCTGTGACGCACTTGAAGGTAAATTCACGCAAAAGATGGATTGCTTAGAGCTAGGCCAGAAATAAGCTATTGCCCGAGGGCAATGCCCTCGCGGCGTGGGTCTGCGGCGCCAATATATATATCGTCTCTAATTTCAATGGCGGTTAATCCGCTATTCAAATCTCTTATATTACTCTCAAACCCTAGGTCTTTTAGGTCATGAGCAAGTAGATCTGTCTCCATATCTATGTGCGCAGCGTTACGTGAAAGAATATGTTTTTCGGATAAGAGTTCTTCTGCACCTTTGTTCCAATCAACAAACCCAATGATACGCTGTAATACGTAGCCGATAATTCGGCTCCCGCCTGCGGAACCAATAACAAGCATAGGTTCGCCATTATGATTAAAAACGATCGTTGGCGCCATGGAGCTACGTGGGCGTTTTCCACCTTCTACCATATTGGCAATCAAGCCTTGTTCTTTATCAAAAGGATTAAATGAAAAATCAGTGAGCTGATTATTTAAAAGGAATCCATGTGTCATAGTATGAGAGCCGAAGGCAGATTCTATTGAGGAAGTCATGGAGATGATATTGCCTTCTTTATCAATGATACTGATATGAGTTGTGCTCGGTTTTGATATATCTGCACTGCGTTCATATAAAGGACCATCCCAATCAATGAGTGTGCCTGCCTCAACGTTTTTAAGCGGTTTGTCAGGGGTGATGAGCATCGCCCGGCTATTAATGTAATCGGGGTTAAGGAGTGCCTTGCTGGGTGTGTTAACAAAATCAGGGTCGGCCATATATTGCGCGCGGTCAGCAAAGGCCAGCGCACTTGCTTGCGCTATGATGCTCCAGCTTTTGGGGTTTTGAGCGCCTAAGGCTTTCAGATCAAATTTTTCTATTAATCCCAATATTTGCAGGATAGTTAAGCCTCCAGAAGAGGGTTCAGCCATTGAGCAAATAATATACCGGCGGTACGGCCCGCATATGGGATCACGTGTAATGACCTTGTAATTTTCAAAATCTTGCGCAGTTAACAGTCCTGGACTACGCTCAATATTCTGAACCTTATCTATAATAGCATTGGCAAACTTGCCGCTATAAAATGGCCGTGCACCACTAAATGCATAGTCTTTGAGCATGTCACGGTAAGCATGATTGACGAGTAAATCACCGGCTTTAACTGGAGTGCCTGCGGGTTTGAAATAAGTAGAAGCGTTTTTATCAAGCGATAAATCGTCTTTTGAATATTCTAGCATCTTTGCCAGACGTGGGGAGACGTGAAACCCTTGATCTGCCAGCTTAATAGCGTTTTCAAATAGCTCCATCCATGTGAGCTTCCCATGCGCTTCATGAAGGTTCGAAAGTAAAAGCGGCACACCGGGAACGCCAACAGCTTTTCCGCCGAGCACTGCCTCTTTGAAATTTATGGGCTTACCTTGCTTATAAAATAGGAAAGGGCTGGCTAGGCCTGGAGCTGTTTCCCGTGCGTCATAGCTCTTTAGCTCTTTTGCTTTGGCATCGTAATAAAGCACAAATGCACCCCCGCCAAAGCCAGAGCTTTGTGGTTCAGTTAAACCTAAAACAGCTTGAACTGCGATGGCTGCATCTGCTGCACTTCCTCCGCGTTTTAATATCTCATAGCCTGCGCGCGTCGCGTGCGGATTGGCGCTGACGACCATGAAATCTTCGCCCTTCGCTATGCGCTGTTCTTTGGAAAAGCCTGTAGAAATCTCTGGGGCGGGGCGTTCTTGCGCGCGCGCATTTATAGTACTTGCAACAGATATGGCGGCTAAAAAGGCTGAGATTTGAAAAAAATGTCTAAAAATCATATAATTATAGCTTAGCTTTCGTTTTTTCCTTGCAATCACTATCAGGTGATTGTACGAACGTACGTAATAATTTAACCCGTGTCTATGCGTAAGCAATAGATGCACAGATATTTAGAATGGAGTGATGCACTGTGGTTAGTGTAAGTGTACGCGATAACAATGTAGAACAAGCTCTTCGTGCTCTTAAGAAAAAGATGCAGCGTGAAGGTGTATTCCGCGAAATGAAGCTTCGCCGTTACTACGAAAAGCCATCTGAGAAGAAGGCTCGCGAACAGTCAGAATCTATCCGTCGTTCACGTAAGATGGATCGTAAACGCCGCGAACGCGACGGTTTCTAGAATTCGCTTATTGAGTGAGATAGATTTAACCAGTGTTTCAGGCCGCGCTTTTTATTAAGCCGGTAGAAAATTCGAAAGAGCCGCCTGATTAGGGCGGCTTTTTTATATTCTGATTTTGAGCTCTTTTTATGGCGTGTTGAGAAGATTATTGAACAGGTAATTGCCCTTCAACTACGCGAACCCAATATTCAACCGCTTGTGGAATGATTTCATCATTAAAATCGTAAAGTGGCGTGTGTAGTCCCTGGTTATGGTGGCTATTTTCATCAGCCTCACCTTGTCCCATCCATATATAGCACCCCGGAACTTTCTGAAGCATAGCCCCGAAATCTTCAGCCCCCATAGAAGGGTTAATCTCGGTATCGACATTATCTTGTCCGACGAGTTCTCGGGCTATATCCGCGCAGAATGCTGTTTCATCATGGGTGTTTACAGTAGGGTTATAGCCGCCTTCCATAAAGACACATTCAGCTTTAGCGCCGTACAATGCTGCTACGCTATGGGTCATTTCCTCAATACGTTTAATGAGGGCTGCGCGTGTTTCTGGAAGAAAGCTACGCAATGTACCGTTCAGCTCTGCTGTGTCTGGGATGACGTTAAAAGCGCCTGTGCCTGCGTTAAAGTTTGTAATAGATATCACGGCGCTATCTAATGGGTCAACGCTACGGCTGACTAGGGTTTGTAGTGCTTGCACGAGGTGTGTGCCAACAATGATCGGATCATTTGTTCGGTGCGGCATCGCGGCGTGCCCACCTGCACCCGTAATTCTGATATCAAAACGATCGGCGGCCGCCATAATTGGCCCGCTACGAAGGGCGATCTCACCTTTAGGCAGTTTAGGCCAGTTATGAAGACCATAAACGCTATCCATCGGAAAGCGCTCAAACAGGCCTTCTTCAATCATCTTGTGCGCGCCGCCATAACCTTCCTCAGCAGGTTGAAAGATTAAATGTACTTTGCCGTCGAAATTACGGTTTTCACTTAGGTATTTCGCAGCGCCAAGTAGACAGGCTGTATGTCCATCATGCCCGCATCCATGCATTTTTCCAGATGTTTTAGAGATATGCGCCTTATTGCCTTCCTCAATGATATCAAGCGCGTCCATATCCGCACGAAGGCCAATAGTGCGGCCGCTTTTATTGGTTTGTCCTTCAATAGTGGCGACAATGCCTGTGACGGCTATACCCCTTTCAAAATCCACCCCCCATTCTGTCAGTTTGCTGGCAATGAGTTCTGCTGCGAATGTTTCCTCATAAGCTGTTTGCGGGTTTTCATGAAGTAAACGGCGATAGGTGCTGATCTCGTCTTTAATAGCGTGGATGGAGTTGCGAATGCTCATGATAATTCCTCGGTGCTGAACTTGTTTTTCTATAGGTATTATAGAGCTTTTAGCCAAGTTTTAAAGAATGAGCAGCAACTTCTTCCGTGCTCATTTCTACAAATTCGCGTTTTTCAAAATCTTTCTTTGCTGTAGCAGCGCGGCCAAAGAATTTTCCAACGGTCATATGAACACCATTTCCAAATGGGTGTGTGAGGGCTTGCCTAAGGTTTTGGTGACCATCCGTCCTATCGGTGTTGAGAAGGGGCCATATAGCACCAGTTAGTACAACTGGTAAGGTTTGCCCGATATTACGGTTTTCTAGATCGCGGCCAAGCTCTGCCATACGATCAGAGCCTGTAGTGACGATAATACGCTTAAAATCACCTTGGTTTTCTGCTTGCGCGATAGCATCCCCTAATGCACGCTTTTCTAGTTCACCAACGTTTTTACTATCAAGGTCACAGATCTCTTTAAAATGCAGATGCATGTTTGGGGCATGGGCTTCTATTAAAGCTTTGAGTGCTTTATATGACTCGTTATTACCATTTGGCTCAGCATCTGGCTGGTACTCAGGAGGGTAGGGGTTTGAATCTATTGTCCCTCCCATTTTTAAATGTAAAATTTTACTCATTGATACTCTATGACCTTGGCGTTCTTTTATTATGTCTATTATAGACTAGTTTTTCGTGGGTCGAAAGCGTCACGTACAGCTTCGCCAACAAAGGTAAGGAGTGTTAGCATAATTGCTAGGCTTGCGAAAGCTGTGAATCCAAGCCATGGAGCATGTAGGTTATTTTTACCCTGCGCTAAAAGCTCTCCGAGTGAAGGACTTCCAGGTGGAAGGCCCAATCCTAAAAAATCTAGGCTGGTTAGTGCTGTGATAGAGCCGGTTAAAACAAATGGCATATAGGTGAGTGTGGCAACCATAGCATTGGGAAGAACATGCCTAAATATAATAACGGGGTTTGATACGCCCAGAGCGTGTGCAGCGCGAACATAATCAAAGTTACGCGCTCTTAGGAATTCAGCTCTAACCAAATCAACCCAAGTCATCCAAGAAAACAGAAGAAGTATGCCAAGTAAAACAAAGAATGTAGGCATAAACATGGATGAGAAAATGATCAGAATGTAAAGGCTAGGCATAGAAGACCACATCTCTAAAAAACGCTGCATGATGAGGTCTGTTTTGCCGCCGAAATAACCCTGTATCGCGCCCGCACTGACACCAATTATGGCGCTAAAAAAGGTCAAGATTAATCCGAATAACACCGAAATACGAAATCCATATATAACGCGCGCGGCAACGTCACGGCCTTGATCATCTGTGCCGAGCCAGTTGGTGCGATCCGGTGCGGTCGGGGCTGGTGAGTTTAAGTCATAATTGATCGTGTCATATGAAAAGCGAATGGGTGGCCATAATATCCAGCCATCCTTTTCGATGATATCTTTTACGTAAGGGTCACGATATTCCGTTTCCGTTTCAAAGCCATCGTCGCCTGCGAAGACAGTTTCGGGGTAGCTAACAAAAACCGGGGTATAAAAGTTACCCTTAAAATTTACTAATAGGGGTTTATCATTGGCAATAAGCTCTGCACCAAGGGTGAGTAGGAAAAGCACAATGAAAATCCATAGAGACCAAAATCCACGCTTATTAGCGCGAAATTGTTTTAGCCGCCTTTGTGTGATAGGTGAAAGTTCCATAAGTGACTTTTAGCATATGGTAAAAACCATGCCCAGAGTGCATTTGCGCTCTTGCTATATTTATCCAGTTTTAGCTGTGAGCTGAGTATCAAGTTTGTTTAGCATGTCGATAACAACTTCGGAAGCTTCTTCGAGCCTATCAAGCTTTTCAAAGGCCTTATCTATCTCATTTTTTTGCTTATGCTCATATATTTCATGGCCAAGTTTATGAACGAGGATATGGGGTGCTTCTAATTCCTCGAATATAGGATTGCCTGAGAAGTGTTCAATCCCTGCGCTGTAATACCACCCTCCTAGGCGGCATTCCTTATGGCTTTTGAGTTCACTCTCACTAAGTTCGCTATCGCCCAAAAGAAGGTCGGTGAGTTTTCTTTTCCAAACAATATGATCCGACTTAGCGAGTTTTAAAATTGTGCGCGGACAGCCCGTTGAGAATTCGGCTATATTGGCTATTAGCTCATCAATTTTAATGCTGGTTGAGCGGCTGAGGCTTGCATTATTTCTGCTCATATCGAGATTCTGTTGAGAGCTTGTAAGAATCGTTGATGAGGAATTTGATATTTCCACACTGGCACTGCTTTGTTCAGACAGGGCGCTTGAAATATCATTCATTCGCAGCCCCATAATATTTGCATTATCTGAAATAGAAGCCATACGATCTTTTACATCTTCTGTAACCTCTTGCCCAGCTTGAACAGAATTGCTCATATCACCCATTGATTTTTCAATATGCTGGATCGATGAGATGATATTGCTAATAATATTTGTGATTTCTTGCGTGGCGTTGCTCGTTTGATTTGCTAGCGATTTTACCTCGTTGGCAACAACGGCAAAGCCCTTTCCGGCCTCGCCGGCACGGGCAGCTTCGATAGTCGCATTAAGGGCAAGGAGATTTGTTTGTTCGGCAATGTCCTGAATCTGTGTAATGATCCCTTTAATTTGCTCGGAGGACTCTGAAAGTAGTCTGGCCTTATCTGTTGTGTCAGCGACTTCATCTTTAATAGAGTTCATAGTTTGAGCCGCTTGTGAAGAAACATTGAGTCCTTCTTTTGCGCTACTCTCAGTCGTCTGGATATAGCTCATAGCATCGTTAGTATTACCATTAATTGTCGATACAGTCGCAGACATCTGTTCTATTGAGGCTGAAATAGCGCTGATGTTTGATTGTACGTCATCAACTATTTTTTGTGTCTTCAGGTTGTCGATGAATAGGTGGCTCATAGCCATTGAGGTGTCTATGGCATTGTCGATTATTTTATCAAGTGTATTTCTTTGAGCGGATTCGATGAGGCTATGATCTGCCTGTGAATTATAAGATAATAATGATGCAGTGATATCCGCCATGAAAATTTTATTTATGGCTGAAATAGCGTTCTTTTTTTCATGTGTACTGCTCGTGAAACCGAGGTTGCTTATGGCTTGATGAATAATCTCTGTAAGAATAAAGCTATATCCACTTAAATATATTTCTGGGCTAATGCCATGTTTTTCATGAATTTGGCCAATCTGTGCAGACTTAAGTAACGTTTCTTCTCTTGTCTTGGGGTGCAAGAGGTTAATCCAATGGTCTTTCTGCTTTGCTTTAAGTTCCTCTATATTAACATCTGCGAAGAGTGCAAGAGTATTCTGATGGTCTGTAAAATGGTCGTAGAATTTATCTAATATAGCCTTAAGGTTAATTTTTCTAACCACTTTTTGAAGGGTGTCTTCTTCCTTTGAATTGAGCTTGAAATCGTTATTATTCATGATGTTTTATTCATTTTTAAGGGGATGAACGGTTTAAATTTTAGAGCACTTACGGAGTATTTTACATTATTTCCCTGATTTTTAAATACATTATATCATAATATTCTAATAAGTATTATATTAGGAATTGTTAATTTTATTGTTTTTTTTGATATATTTTAAAATATATGAAAGAGGTGAGGCTTTTATATCATTGGTTTAAAAATTGATCTATGAAATTGACATAGCCTTATGACATAGCATACCCTATTAGTAAGAGGGGTTTATGAAGAAAATCTTATCGTTGATGCCGCTAATGGCGGTTGTGAGCTGTTTATACTTTGTTTCTGCGCAAGATACATGTGCCGGAACAGCCGTTTTTGCGTCCGATTCTTGTGACGCAGATTTGCTGAATTCTATGGATCAGCGCGCTTGGATGGAGGCGCAGCGAGAAGTTTCTCAAAATAATCATATTATCGTCAAACCAGATAGTGTTCTGGAATATTCATGTTTTGATAAACATTTGGGGCATTTAATCTGGGGGGCTAATCAATCTGTTAAGCTCTTGAGTATGGATAATAGGTGGGGATCGCCGCCCGGTGATACCGAGGATGCTCTCGAACCTGTTTATGATTCTTACAAAGAATACCAAGAAGATAATTATGATCATGACTATTTGAGTGGCGCAGTCAGTGATGGAGAATCTCCAATTGATTCTTTGAGTAGTGCTGAATATGGATGTGATATCATGAATCAAGTCTGGGAGCAGGCAAAGTGTAAAGGGCATAAGTTGTCAGTAGGTTTCGATGGTCTTGATAAAAATTTAGATGGCTTCGGCGGATCGTGTAGCGGTACAAGCTCGCAGTGGAATGATGCATATGATGAATCAACAGGACCTAATGTAGACTGGGACCGTGAAGCGGTCGTTACATTATTTGATCGTTTTGATAATGGCTCAAATGATTGCGGTAACTCGTTAACACCACCTGCCCGTATCGAGACGGGGGTGCGCGTTGAAAATATTGAGGGTGTTTCAGATTATGATGAAACGATCTGCCTTATTCCTGGGTGCTACTGGAATCCAACTTCAAGTAACTGTGTGCTGCCTTAGCTTAATTTCATCTTATAATACTGTTTAAATTAGCCATTAAAAAAACCCGCTCTATGGCGGGTTTGTTTATAAGTGGCGGGCAGACAGGGATTCGAACCCTGGAAGGGCTTGCACCCTTGCCGGTTTTCAAGACCGGTGCATTCAACCACTCTGCCATCTGCCCGCAAGCTTGATGTCGGTTGTGCATCAATTAAGGCTTCATTCTTTACTGGGTTTTGGGGTACTCTGTCTAGACCTTTATTGCGAATTTTTTGAAAAAAATTAAAAATGTTCTTTTTACAGCTTATCCTTAGTACTGTTCTTCTCATTATCGCTGTTGTTATTCATGCTTTAATTTTGGATTTTACGATACGGTTTTTAAAAAAGCATGGGCCGGATATTTTTATTCGAACGCGGCAGATGTGGCGGGCTAGTATGCTCTTAATTGGTGTACTCAGTGTGTTTGGCTCACATATTATTCAGATATGGATATGGGCCGTATTCTATTATTTTTTTACAGAAATAAATATTTTTGAAGATGCGCTCTATTTCTCGACATCAACTTATACTACTGTTGGTTTTGGTGATGTTGTTTTAGATGAAAAATGGCGTTTGATTAGCTCGTTTCAATCCGCAAATGGATTTATACTCTTTGGCTGGTCAACGGCTTTTATTTTTGAGCTTATGACACAATTATATCGAAATGAACAAATTAAAAGGACTGACGAAAAGCTATGAAAAAGACGACCCTTGTTACAGTACTAACTCTTTCAATAATAGCTGCATCACCTGTTAACGCTGAAAGTTTTGAAAGCTGGTTAAATGGAGCGAAAAAAGAAGCGCGTGTAAAGGGGATATCTGACGATACGATTACAGCAGCTCTATCCGATATACAGCCTATTAAACGTGTGATTGAGCTAGACCGTAAACAGCCTGAGCGTGGCGGCATGACATTCGCAAAATATAAAAACCGTGTCATTTCCAATGCCCGTATTAATCAGGGACGTAAACTTTATAAGAAACATAGAGCAATACTAGAAAAGGCTGCGGTTAAATATGGTGTGCCTGCGCAATATATTGTTGCGCTTTGGGGGATTGAGACAAGTTATGGCAATAACACAGGTGGTTTTAGCGTTATTGATGCATTGGCAACTTTGGCACATGAAGGGCGCCGCGCTGATTTCTTTAGATCAGAGTTAATGAATGCTCTGAAGATTATTGATGAAGGGCATATCTCAGCGAAGAAGATGAAGGGGTCATGGGCGGGGGCAATGGGGCAAAATCAATTTATGCCCTCCAGCTTCCACAGCTTTGCTGTAGATGGAAATGGCGATGGTAAACGCGATATTTGGGAAAGCTTACCTGATGTTTTCGCATCAACTGCAAATTATCTGGGAACAAGTGGTTGGAATGAAGAGCAGCGATGGGGGCGTGAAGTGAAATTGCCTAGGGGCTTTAATCATGATCTTGTTGGTCGCGACAAAAAGAAGTCTTTAAGCTTGTGGCGCGATATGGGTGTTACGATGCCTAATGGGCAGCCGATACCTGTTGTGCCAGGAATGAAGGGCGGAATCGTGACACCAGACGGCAAAGAGGGGCCATCATACTTGGTTTACGACAATTTTGATGTTATTATGAAGTGGAATAGATCGACATATTTCGCCACGTCCGTTGGCATTCTTGCGGATAAAATAGCTCAATAACAATAATTACGATACGAAGCGGGAGTTACTGAAAATATGATTAAGGCCATGAAAAATATAGCGCTTTCTGCTTCTTGCTTGTTGTTTTTAGGCGCTTGTGCTGAGATGGAGTTAGCTTCACATGTCGTTAAGACACTACCGTCTCCACCTCTCAATAGTAATAGTCCCGCTACAAAATCAGAAGGTCATTTTAAGGTTGGTAATGCCTACAGGATCGAAGGACGAAAATACAAGCCTTTTGAAAGCTATGACTTAGTCGAGACAGGGGTTTCCTCATGGTATGGTCCTAATTTTCATGGAAAGCGGACTGCAAATGGTGAAACGTTTAACATGTATGACATGACTGCCGCTCACAGAACATTGCAGCTTCCTTCAATTATTCGTGTGACAAATCTTGAAAATGGCCGAAGTGCAATTATGCGTGTAAATGACCGCGGGCCTTTTTCTAAGGATCGTGTCCTTGATGTCTCTAAAAAAGGTGCTGAAGTTTTGGGATTCCAAAACCAGGGAACGACAAAGGTGCGTATTGAGGTGCTGAAAGAAGAGAGTCAACATGTGGCCGCTATGGCTAAAAAAGGGCTTAGCACACGCGGAATTGAGCTCGCAATGGCGAGAAACCCGAATTACCTTGTCGCAAGTAAGCAAGGCGTTAGTCCTTCTTACATTAAGCCTAGATCTGCAAATTTAACTCTGAAAAAACCACTTGCGGTGCAACCTGTTGAGGCTGAGCCAGTTTTAGCATCTGCTGCGGCGACGCCGTCTGATTCTGTATATGTTCAGGCTGGTGCGTTTAGGGATGCTCATAATGCTCAAAAAATGGTGGATGCTCTAAGAGCCTTTGGTAACGCACATGTTAAGCCACGATTAAGCGATGGGGGATCGCTATATAGCGTTCGCTTTGGGCCAATGCAGGTGGCGGATGCAAATAACCTAGTGTCCAAACTGGGGCAAGCAAAGCGAATTGATGCCATCGCTGTGCGCGATTAACTAACATTTAAAATCTAATCATAAAAAAGCTGAGTAACCTGAATTTTAAACAGGCTATTCCGTTGACTCTTGTCATGGATATATCCCATCATACGCTCCATGCGATACTTATTTTTGATTCTATTTATATTTGGTTTTTCTCTTACTTTAGGCGTACAAGACACGAAAGCAGCACCTATTGAAACAGCTGCTAAACAGGCGATTGTCTTGGACTATGATACAGGTGCAGTTCTACTGGATAAAAATGCCGACGAACAAATGCCAACTTCTTCAATGAGCAAGGTTATGACGATGGTCGTCGTTTTTGATGCACTGAAATCAGGGCATATAAAACTAGACGATACTCTGCTTGTGAGTGAAAAAGCATGGCGTAAGCAAGGCTCAAAGATGTTTGTTGAGGTCAATAAACGTGTGAAGGTTGAGGATCTGATCCGCGGTGTAATTATTCAATCAGGAAATGATGCGACAATTGTTTTGGCTGAAGGCCTTGCTGGTACTGAGGATGCATTTGCCTCTGTTATGAATGAAAAAGCGGCAGAGATCGGAATGAATGGATCACATTTCATGAATGCAAGTGGCTGGCCGGACCCTAATCATTATTCAACAGCGCGTGATCTTGCTAAAATGGCGCAGTACTTAATCACTGAATTTCCTGAATATTACAGCTACTACAGTGAAAAGGAATTTACATTCAATAAAATTAAACAGGGAAACCGCAACCCACTTCTTTATCGTAAGATGGGTGCGGACGGTATTAAAACGGGGCATACCGAGGCTGGTGGCTACGGTGTTATAGGATCAGGTGAGCGTGACGGTCGCCGCGTAATAATTGTTGTGAATGGCCTTGAGAGCTCTAAAGAGCGTGCGCAAGAATCTGCGAAGCTATTAGAGTGGGGGCTGCAATCATTTGAAACTCAATCCATTTTAAAAGCTGGTGAAACATACGAAAATGTTGAGGTTCCTCTGAGCGTAGAGCGTGTCGTTTCACTTGTTAGCCCTGAGGATATTGTAATTACGGTGCCTAAATTAGGGAATAGTAAGGTTGAGAAGGAAACCGTTTTGGATATAGCACCTAAAGCGCCGATTAAAAAAGGACAGCGTTTAGGTGTATTGAGAGTGAGCGTTGAGGGATATTATACGAAAGAGTTTCCACTAGTTGCAGGGCATGATGTGCAAGAGTTAGGGTTTTTCTGGCGTATGATTGAAAATCTCCGTATCTCTATCATGGGGAAGTAGGATGAGCGGTTTTTTCATTACCTTTGAAGGCGGTGAGGGGAGCGGGAAAACCACTCAAATTAATCGGTTAGCTTCAACCCTGACGCATCTTGGAAAGCAGGTTGTCACAACGCGGGAGCCGGGTGGTACGGTAGAGGCGGAAAAGATAAGAGACTTTCTTGTACAAAGGGATGGTGGTGATTGGTCTCCTATAGCTGAGGCTTTGCTTCTCTTTGCTGCGCGCGAGATGCACTATCAGAAAGTTATTAAGCCAGCATTAGAAAACGGAAAGATCGTGATATGTGATCGGTTTACAGACTCAACGCGCGCATACCAAGGGTATGGCCATGATTTACCGCTAGAGAAGATTGAACAGTTAAAGAAAATTACGATAGGTGACGTTGAGCCTGATCTGACTTTTATTCTTGATATTGATTGTAAGGAAGGTCTTTCTCGTTCAAATAGACGCTTAGAAAATGAAGTTTCAGAAGCCGAATCTAAAGAAGATCGTTTTGAAAATATGGAGTTGGCGTTTCATGAGAAATTGCGCCAAGGATTTTTAAGTATAGCAAAAAACGATCCTGACCGTTGCGCGGTGATTGATGCGTCAAATAATATTGATGATGTCCATGAAAAGATTATGGATACTGTGAAAGAGAGAAATTTAATCCAATGAATCTCTTTGGTGACCCTGAAACAGAAAGAGCAACAGATCTCGACGATGGCTTTGGTTCTTATGAGCCCGAAGAACCAGCTGAGCGTTTTATGCATCCTCGCTTGATGGATGGCGCTAAAGGATTTGAAGAGATTGAAAAAAATCTGATTTCACTGTTTGAGAAAGGGCGTATGCCACACGGTTTAATCTTTGCTGGGCCTAAGGGGATCGGTAAAGCAACATTTGCGTATGCGCTTGCACGTTTCTTACTCAAACACGGTGATTTTGACCCTAATCAGGATAGTCTTTTTGGTGGCCCTCCAGAATTGCCGCAAAATTTTTCGATCGCAAGAGATGATCGTGTGTTTTCTCTTGTCGCATCTGGTGCACATCCAGACCTTTTGAGTGTTGAGCGTGCATATGATGAGGGGAAAAACAAATATGCCTCCGGAGTTGCCGTTGCTGATATCAGAAAGGTTAATCCTTTTTTGCGTATGACAGCTTCAGATGGGGGCTGGCGGGTTGTCATTATTGATGATGCCGATACGATGAATAGGTCTGCACAAAACGCACTTTTGAAAATTCTTGAAGAACCGCCAGAAAACACGTTGCTTGTACTCATTTCACACAGGTTGGGCGCGCTGATTCCTACTATTAAATCTAGAACGCAAACGATACATTTTAACGCGCCATCTCAGGCTTTGTTTAATGAGCTTCTTTCGGGTATGTCAAATGACCTTGATACGCTCTACGCCTATAGTCGTGGCTCAATTGGCAACGCACTGGAATTTATTGAACAAGATGGCCTAGAACTCTTGCCCAGATTGCTTGAAATTATGAGCACTAGGCCTAAATGGAATTGGGTTGAGCTTCATAAATTAGGTGATGAGCTAGCTAAAAGTGGTAAGGATGAGCGCTATCAGAATTTCACAGAGCTTTTAAACTGGATAATGAGGCAAGCAGTGCGTGCAAAAGCTAGAGCCAGGCCTATAGAACCACAGCTTTTGAATGTCCGCGCAGTCAAAGAGATGATAGAGCAATCTTCTCTTGAAGAATTGCTCGAAATTTGCGATAGCTTGAGCCAGCATTTCAGGCAGTTTGATTTTGCCAATTTGGATAAAAAGCAAGCTGTTCTGCGCGCCTTTCATATTTTGGGCGCATAAACGTTTTTAGAAGACAAAAGTTATACGAGAGAGTAGGAGTGTCGACATGGCAGCAACGCCTTTTTATATTACGACAGCAATTTCATATGTAAACGGTGTACCGCATTTAGGACATGCCTACGAAAGTATCCTAACCGATGTTATGGCCCGTTTTAAGCGCCTTGATGGATATGATGTGATGTTCCTAACCGGTACAGATGAGCACGGCGAAAAAGTTGCGCAAACAGCGGAAAAAAATGACATGAGCCCGCAGGCTTTCGCTGACAAAAATGCGCAAAGTTTCGAGGATATGACAAAAGCGCTCAGCATCTCAAATGATGATTTTGTTCGCACGACTCAAGAACGTCATTATAAGGCGGCTCAAGCATTGTGGTTAAAGCTAAAGGAAAAAGGTGAGATATATCTTGATAAATATGCTGGCTGGTATTCGGTACGTGAGGAGTGCTTCTTTACCGAGGATGAGTTACGCGAGGGAGACGACGGAGTAAAATATACACCTCTTGGAACGGAAGTGGAATGGGTAGAAGAGGAGAGCTACTTCTTTAAGCTTTCGAGCTACACGGATAAGCTATTGGAGTATTATAAGGCAAATCCAACCTTTATACAGCCCGAAACGAGACGTAACGAAATTATGGCTTTTGTGGCGCAGGAAGGCGGTTTGAAGGATCTTTCTATTTCCCGTCATAAAAAACGCCTTGA
>CENJ01036873.1_pt1 | contig 16602 bp, 12 predicted proteins | sample 356161 | NCBI WGS metagenome assembly CENJ01 (sample SAMEA2619531, study PRJEB7988) | marine metagenome | biome: marine biome (ENVO:00000447); feature: surface water layer (ENVO:00002042); material: "saline water (ENVO:00002010), including plankton (ENVO:xxxxxxxx)" | depth 5 m
GGAATCTGAATATATTCAGCAAACCCACCACTTGTATTCATACCAAGATCAAACCCAGTCACAATTACCTTATCATTGGTCTTAAAATGATTATTGTTCGACTTGATAATGATTCCAGCTGCATCAATACCAGGGGTATGAGGATAAAATTTTGTAACACCTTTTGCACCTGATGATGATAGCGCATCTTTATAGTTTAAAGAGGAATATTCGACTTTTATTAAAAGGTCACCCTCTGGTAAATCAGTAAAGCTCTTTTGAGTAATCTTATTTTCAAAATCACCATTTTGATTTTGATAGGTTTCAAATGCTTTGAATGTTTTTTTCAATTTCACTTTTAAAAATTTTATATATAATTAAAATAGGGAATTAGTTTTTAATGATTTTATTTTTTTGTCATTCCGAGATGTTTACAAATTATGCTTAGCATAATCTCATCAGTACCACCACCTATAGACATTAGTCGTCCATCCCTGTATACTTTTGATAAAGGATTCTCCCATGTAAATCCCATTCCTCCCCAATACTGTAAGCATGCATCTGAAACTTCTCTAATTAATTTCCCGCACTTAAGTTTTGCCATAGATGCTAGATAGGTCATATCCTTTCCACTAACAAAGTCTTCACATGCTCTGTAGATTAAAGATCTCAATGCTTCAATCTCTGTTTGTAATTCTGCTAGTCTAAATTGTATAGCTTGATTATCGATAACCCGCTTCCCAAAAGCCATTCTTTCCTGACAAAAATTAATGGTCTGTCCAATGCAATCATCTAAGATGATAAGAGAGCTTACGGATAAGAATATTCTCTCTTCTTGAAATTGTTGCATTTGCATAGTAAACCCTGCACCTTCATCTCCAATTCTATATCTCATTGGTATTCGCACATTATCAAAGTATACTGGCGCAGTATCGGAAGTACGCAACCCAAGTTTATCTATTTTCTCTCCAACTTGGACTCCAGGTAATTTTGAAGGTATGATGACAAGTGATTTATTTTTGTGAGGTTCATCATTACTAGTGTTTACTAGTGTGCAAAAGTAGTCTGCTTGAGTAGCATTCGTTATCCACATTTTTTGTCCATTTATGATGTAATCATCTCCATCTTTTTTTGCAAATGTTTTAAGCGCAGCAACATCGGATCCTCCCGTATGTTCGCTTACAGCAATCGAGGTTACATAATCACCTGAAATAGCAGGGGTTAAAAACTCATCTTTAAGTTCTTTTGATCCGTATCTATCTAATGCTGGTGTAGCCATATCAGTTTGAACTCCAGTGCTAATTATAACTCCACTATCTAAGCCATGACCCAATGCCTCAGCAAACACCATTCCGTAGCTATAATCTAAACCCATACCTCCATTTCTCTGATTTTTAGTAATCCCAAGTAAGTCAAGGTCTCCCATTTTTTTAAATAATTCATGTGCAGGAAATTTTTCATTTTCCTCCCATTCGTTTGCGAAAGGTTTTATTTCATTGATTGCAAAATCTTTTACAGTATCATATAGAGCTTTATGTTCATCACTAAATTTCATTTTTAATCCTTTTTGTTCCAAAATGGTTTTCTTTTTTCAAAGAAGGATGCAAACCCTTCACGTCCTTCTTCATGTACAATGCATTCAGCAAATAATTTAGCAGCATGTGTAGTATCAATATTATAATTTGAATTAAGCAGATTCTTTGTAACGGTAATTCCATTTGGAGAACATTTTTTTACTTTATTCATAATTTTTAAAACTTCAGAATCTAAGTGTCTTGTATCCTTTACAACATAATCTGCCATTCCTATTAACAATGCCTCCTCTCCGTTGAATATTTCTCCTAGGAGCATAAGTTTTTTTCCTATATTAAATCCCACCTTTTTTATTACGTATGGTGCTATTTGAGCAGGTGTCAAACCTATTTTCGTTTCAGTTAAAGCATATGTTGCATCAGAAGTAGACACCAAAAAATCAGTAGCACTCGCTATGCCAACAGCACCTGCCATACAAGCTCCCTCAACAACAGAAATAGTGACTTTAGATAAACTGCTAATTTTTGTGAAAATCTCCCCAAACTTCATGCTCATTTTCATTGCTTTATCATGAGTCTTATTTTTCTCGGAAGCTATGCTTTGCATCCATTTTAGATCTGCTCCTGCGCAAAAAACGTTCCCTTTTCCACGAAAAATAACACCTCGAATAGATGGATTGTCCTCAATAAAATCTAGCGTATGAGAAATTTCTCCTATTAAAATTTCAGATAAAGAATTTCGTTTTTTAGGTCTATTAAACCATATTGTTAACCAGTTATTTTTTAACTCTAAAATACATTCTGTAGTTTTTGGTACTTTCATATTTTTTCTTAGTTCTTATTCTGAAATTGATCAAAGATATTTTTTGTTACTGGAATTGGGTATTCTAAAAGCTGTTGACCATATGCCTTACCTTGAGGATCGATACTCAAACTAGCCATTCCTCCGCCACCTAATGAATTTTTTAAAAGAAAATTAATACCATAGATACCAGGAAGAGCCCATTTAAGAACATCTCCTTGAATTACATGGCTGAAAAACTGTGCAATAGTAGAAGGGTTTAATTCCCTATCTATAAAATCAAAATATTCTTGCTTTCTTGCTATTACCCCTATATTTGCATGGTCGCCTTTATCACCGCTTCTAGCATATGCTAAATTAATTAGTGGTACGGAAAATTCTTTTTTTAATAAAGCCTTTGTTGTATGAAGGGAGTTATTTTTTTGGGTTCTGCTAGCTTCTTCGGGTGTATAATAGGGAATGGATATAACTTTTTCATTCATTTTTATTTTCATTTTTATTTGGTCTTTGGGTAAAAGAAAAGAGAATAAGTGTATGGATGGAGATACTCTTGGACGGCCTCCTAAATAATTGATAACACCGGGAGCCATTCCAGTAACGGCTTGTGCTAATTCTTTTGAAAAAATAATCAATGCTTCTTTTAGTGGATGGGATACTACAATTCTAAGTACAATCTCTTTAGTGGTTACATCATTTTTTTCTGATCCATAGATAGAATTTGATCCAACGATATCAAAAGAAGTTTTAGAAAAGCTTCCCATTTTAATTTCTTTAAAAATCAAAGAACATTTTTTTATGATTGCGTTTGCAATTACTTCGCCTTTTTTAAAAGCATCTTTCCCTCCTATCACTAATGTCCCGATTGATCTATATCCATCAATAAATGTTGCTGAACTTTTATAATATTTAGTAGGTGGGAATCCTCTTGCACCTGTTACCAATACTTGATTAGGTCCGGTTTCTGTAATTTTCACTTTTGAAAAATCGCAAATCACATCAGGGAGAATATACTCTGAGGGATTTCCAATTTCGTAAATAAGTTGTTCAGCTACAGTACCAAATGTGACCATTCCTCCAGTCTCTTTTGGTTTTGAAACAATGAAATCACCATTCGAAAATACATCTACAAAAGGGAAGCCAATATTTTCAAACCCTTTTACTTTTTTCCAATCTGTATAATTCCCTCCAGTGCATTGTGCTCCACATTCAATAATATGTCCTGCTAGACTACCTGCAGATAGAAGATCATAATCAGAAATTCCCCAATGATATTCATGTATTAAAGGTCCTAATACTAAAGCACTATCTACGACTCGCCCTGTAATCACAATATCTGCACCCTCATCTAGAGCTTTGACTATTCCTAATGCTCCAAGGTATGCATTGATGCTTAAGCATGAATCAGGTAAAAATAAATCTTTTTCCATTTCTTTCACTTTTTGATTCTTAAGAGAAGGTAATTCTGATAATATATCATCTCCTTCAATTACAGCGATATTTAGTTTTAAATCAAGCTTTTCTGCTTCTTTTTGCAATGTATGTTTGCATGAATGAGGATTTATTCCACCTGCATTTGAGATTACTTTGATTTTTTTCTTTTTAATATTTTTAAGAACTGGCTTTAGTTGCTCAATAAAATCAATAGCATACCCCATTTTAGGATTTTTTAACTTTGCTCTTGCTAATATCGACATGGTAACCTCAGCTAGGAAATCAAAAACTAAATAATTTAAATTTCCGTTTTCAACAAGTTGTTTTGCAGCTGTTGAAGTATCTCCCCAAAATCCTGAAGCACATCCTATTCTAACTTTTTTAGTTTCCATTTTTAATTGTAAATATTTGATATGTTTATGGATTGACCAAGATCTTGCATTATAGAAGTTGCAGATTCTATTTTGTGAATAGTGTGCACGCTTTTACCTGCAGAGTAGAGACTTTGTATTTTCTTTGAATTTTTCCCATTACTTTTTTTTAAAAAGTATTTTGATCGTAAAAGAGAGCTTAAGTTTAAAAGCATTCGTGCTTTATGTTTGAATCGACTTTTAAGTAATTTTTTAAATATCCATGAGTTGTCTTTTCGAAAGCCGTCTGATTTTATAACAGAAACAGGCACTCCAGTTAATCTTGTTGTTGAAACAATATCTTCCTCAGAAGCATTTACAATGGCCGTTTTATAATCTTCAAGTGTATTGCACTCAGTAGAAGCAACAAACCTTGTTCCCATTTGAACTCCATCAAACCCTATTTTTAAGGCTTTAGATAACTCAATCGCACTTCCTATACCTCCAGCGCAAATAAGGGGGAGACCTAAGTCATTAAGTTCTTTGTACATATCTTCCATAGAATGAGAACCTAGATGGCCACCTGCTCGATTGTTTACGCAGATCAATCCATCCACTCCAGAGTCAATTCCTTTTTTTGCAAAATGACGACTAGTCACATCATGATAAACAAACCCTCCTGCTTGATGAACCCGTTTACATACCCAGTCTGGTTTGCCAAGAGAGGTAACAAAAAACCGTATATTTTCTTCTAAAGCAATGTCAATCCAATCGGACATACGATCTAAATATTTTTTACTACCCTTTTCTATCAGTGCATTAAAACCAATAGGCTTGTTGGTCAAGGAGCGAATATATTTTATTCCTTCCCTTAAATCATATCCATGTACAAACGTAAGGCTGACAGGTTGTACAATTGCAATGCCTCCACCTTCGGATGCCGCCGCTACTAGCTCAGGGTTTGAGCATGGATACATAGCACCACAGATGATTGGATATTCAGCATTGGTATGTTTTAAGAAGGTATTATGAGAATTAAGAATCATAATATTTTTATTAATGAGTGCCCTTTCAACTTCAAGTCATCATTTTGATCCGTTACATTTAATTCAAGTTTCAAATTCTTCATGGTGCCATTTGTAATAGTTTTAACTACTTTAGCACTACAGGTTAGTTCATCTCCTATATTTGTAATAGAGGAAAATTGAATACTGTACTCGATTATTTGTCCTTGACTAAAATTATTTGTTAATAGTCTACCAAGATATCCCATGATAAGCATTCCATGGGCAATAACATCAGGAAGTCCTATTTCATTTGCATAATCTGTATCTATATGTAAGGGATTATGATCACCGGAAGCACCAGCGTACAGTGCTAGGTTTGTTCTAGAGACTGGTTCTAATTTTAATTCAGGAAGGAATTCTCCAATTTTAGCAGATTTATAATCCCAATTGTACATATTCTATCTTATTACTAATGTGGATAAAGATTCTACTGTTAACTTTTTGTTTTGATTTAAAAATATAGATTCAAATTCTATAAACTGTAAGCTTCCATTTTTTTTATCATACATATTTTTAATTTTACTTTCCATTGTAATTTGGTCTCCCGCGAAAACGAGATCATGATACTTATAACTTTGTCCTGCGTGTAAAACATTTTTCATATCTATGGACAGGTCATGTAAATATTGATAAGGGTTTTTTTGCTCATGACTTACTGTAGTTAAAAATGTAGGGGGAGCAAGTAGGGAGGGGAAGCCCCTCTCTTTAGCGGCATCTTCATCAAAATATACTGGGTCAGTTTGTCCAGTCGCTTTAGAAAAAAACTTAACCCTTTGCTTTTCAATATCAAAAATGATAGGTGGATAGGTTTTATTTATGAAAGATCTATCTAACATGAGATTACACCGAGTTAAAAACCTTTTTAGTTCTAGCCATTTCATTTAATAGGTTAGGCGGTGTAAATTGTTTCCCATATTGCTCTGTTAATTGTAAAGAGCGATCTCTAAATTTTAGTACTCCATAATTATTCACAAATTGTAATATGCCGCCAGAATCGCTAGGGAATCCCAGTCCTAAAATACTTCCAGTATTTGCATCTTTAGCTGAAGTAATAATATTTTTTTCATAGCAAGATATTGCCTCTATTATTTGAGTAAATAGTAGTCTATCAACTATATCTTTTTCTGGTATCTCAGTGGTCGAAACTGGAAAGTGATTTTCAAGGTTTCTCCAGATATGTTTTTTTTCATTTTTTGGGTAGTCATAAAAACCACCATTCCCAGATCTTCCCTCACGATTTAAATTTGTGGCCATTACATCAATTACTTTGTCCCAAGGACCTGCAAGATTTTTCTTATCATATTTTAGTATTTGCTTTCTAATTCTTCCTATTAAAGCAATATTTACTTCGTCACTTAACGCTAGTGGTCCTACTGGGTACCCAGCTTTTTTACCAGCGTTCTCGATTGAGGTTGCTTTAATTCCTTCACTTAACATTGCCATTCCCTCGAAAGGATATTTTACAAAGACTCTCGTGGTGTAAAACCCAGGACTATCATTCACAACAATAGGTGTTTTTCCAATTTGCAATGCAAAATTGAGAGCATGATTGAGTGTTTCGGAGCTTGTTTTTTGCCCTTTAATTACTTCAACCAATTTCATCTTATGGACAGGAGAAAAAAAATGTAAACCGATAAATTTTTGTGGATTTATTAATTTGGAAGCTAGAACAGAAATAGGAATAGTGGATGTATTGGATGCTAAAAATCCGTTAGGATTCATGTATTTCTCTGCAGTTTTAAGTGCTTTGGTTTTGATATCTAAATCTTCATATATAGCTTCAATGACAATCTTTTTATTTTTTAGCATTTCATAATCATGACTTATTTCAATACGACTTTTAATGTCAACCAATTCTTGACTTGCGATGAAGCCTTTTTTAAAACTTTTCTCTAAAATTTGATAAATATTTTGTAAGCCCTTAGCTGCTTGCTTTTTAGTTAAATCGAGCATTAATACTTGGAAACCTGAAATAGCTGCTGCATATACTATTCCATGTCCCATCAATCCAGAACCAAGAACCCCGATGGAATCATTATTTCTTTTTTTTAATTTATTATTCATGTTCATTAATTTTTCAGAAAGATTTACTATGAACGATCAAGTGTCTCCACAATATCATGTTTTAAGGATTTCAGCTCTTTAATTATGATATTAATTTCTTTTTTTTGATCCTCTAATTGAAACAATCTATGAGAAATAGCTTCTAGAGCATTTTTCGATTGAACTTTTTGTGATGGATCGACTTCATACAAATCAAGATATGTTTTTATCTCTTTAAGTGAGAATCCTAATTTTTTTGCACGTAAAATAATTAATAAGCGAGCCCTATCTTTATAATTAAAAATTCTAGTATTTCCTGCCCGACTTGGCTTTATAAGGCCTTTTGATTCATAGAATCTAATGGCCCGTTCAGTTATGTCCAACTCTTTAGATAATTGTGGAACAGTATATAAGTTCTCTTTTAACATATTAACTTATAAGTAAAATAACTTACGTATAGGTTAGTTTCAACCAAAAGATATTTTGATTTGTTGAAGGTTAGAACCAAATATCTTTGGGTAAAGGTAAGATTAAAAAGTTGTAGTTAAGCGTATAAGTGCTACCCTTCCGATGGATGGGCCACCAATGATTTCGGTATGTTTATAATTCATTAAATTTGAAACGGTAAAGTTTGCTTTTATAATATCATTGATTTTATATCCTAAATGTAAATCGAGCACAGAATAAGGTTGGATATTTCCAAAATAAATTCCTGAAGACCATTTAAAGCCGTCAACAAATCTTCCGTTAAGTGATGCGGTTAATGGATATCTTCTAGGATTGTATTGTATTTTCATTCCAGCTTTATGTCTCGGAGCATTTATTGGATCTACTGAGTTCGTAATTGGATTTAAAAACTCTGTCATACCAAGGTATGAGTATGTTAAATCCAGAGACCATTCTAAATTAATCAATCCTGTAAGGCTTGCATCAAATCCCCACATATTTACATTACCATAGTTTATATATCCCACAACGACAGGGGGAGTATAGCCAGGAAAGGTATCCATGGCAGTGACACCTTCTAGACCATTCCTCCAGTGATTAAAAGATTCATCATAGTCGTCCGAATCTATAATATTATTGTCAACGATATCTTCAATTCTATTAATCGATCCGTCGTTGTTGTAGTCAGTTTCAAGCACAGATTTTTCAACTACAATTGGTGTGATAAATGTAACAGGGCTTACAAAGCTACTGTAGTTGCTAGTGTAAATATCAAGGGTACCAAATAACCTTTGGTTTAATCTGCCTTTATATCCAATCTCCCAGGACTTAACAATTTCAGGTCCAATTTCTGGTAAGTCTTTTACTTCTTGACCATAAAACCCTTCAATTTTTGGATCGGTAGAAGGGTAGAAGAGAATGGAGTTTGCAGTATCAAGTGGCTCATATACTCCTTCAGTGGGTCTATAATAGTAAGGTGTTCCATCTGCGTCACGAGGAAATACATATCCACCGTCTGCACCTCGAGCATACACTTTAAATACAGATACTCTTGTTACAAAAATATCTAAAAACAATGCTTGGTTTGTAGGTGTATTAAAGGCTGTTGCCCATGTAATTCTAAAGTTTTGATTCTCTTTTGGCTTGTATGCAAGACCTATTTTAGGAGAAACTTGTAGACCATTTGTTTTGTCTAAGTTCAAGTTCCAGTCAAAAGGGCTATATCCAGACCCATAGCTTTGATTATTAAATTCTATAAAATCTGTTAACCGATCATGAATATCTAAACGGGTAGCTTGGATAAGTTCAATTTTTGGGTTTAGTTTCCAGTTTACTTGATAGTAAACGCCAAATTCGTTTACAGTATATCGATTGTCTTCAGATGCTTCATCAATACCTTCATCAATATTTTCATCAATTTTCCCATCATTATCATCATCTAATCCATTCGCATAAACAATAAAGTTTTGTTGCCCAAGCCAATGAACACCTGGTTCGATAGTTTCACCAGGATCGTAAAGATTGTTATTGTTAGAATCAACAAAGTCAGGTATGCCATTATTATTTAAATCATTATAATCATCACTATCGTGATCATTATCTAATTTATCCGCGATTGCTCCAAGAACAGAATCATTATTACTTGAATCATTTGGAGTCCCGAATTGGGTTAAGTTATCTGTATCCCATCTAGAATAGCCCTCTCCATCATCATACCAAGTATTATCATTCTTATCATCGAATATATATGGTGAACCTGCTTCTCCATTACCATTGTTATCTCTTCTATCCAAAATATCTTTATCGGACAAGATTGTCCCCCTTGTATCAGGCATAGTCAGAAAATAATCTAAACCCCAAACAAACCTAAAATCTCCATTTTTCCATTCATTTACATGCTGAAGTTGTGCACTAAATTTTTTTGATCTATCGTAAATTACACTTCCAGTTGCCAAATTTCTTGTAGGTCGATCCATGTTACCTGAATAGCTTGAGTTAAGATATGTTTGAAGGAAAAAATTTTTGTATCTTGTTTTTGCTTGGTAATATCGATAAACCCATCCATCAGCAAGATATCTTGCGATGCCAGTTATGTTTATATTCCTCGCCCAAGCATATCCATGTGATAGACTCATTGTTAAGTCTGAATTTGGCTCCCAATCCATTCGCAGATCATATCGATAATTACGAACATTAAAATCTGGAAAATCATTGATTCCATCATTATTTGCGTCTTTATAGATGTTACTAAGATTTCCATACTTCATTTTAAAATCTTGTTCGTCAAATTCATCTACGCCTACTTCCCCAATACTAGGAGCACCATTACCATCTAAATCATTATTTTCAAAAATATCCCAGGTTTCAACACTCTCTCCATCAACGATAATTGTACTATTATTTAAATTTTCAAATGTTTCACCATCCCAAACACCATTCCCTTCTCCATAATCAGGTGCTATATCACCCTCATCATCATAATCACCATCTCCATTTACATCCTCGGCAGGAATTCCATCTAATCCATAGTCGAGCAATACAGTGCCAAAAATATAACTTTCACCAACATCATCATCGTAAACTCCGTTTCCATTAAGGTCAACAAAAGGTTCTTCTGATACATCATAGGCATTCCCATAATTATCTCTATATAGACCCCAATCATTATCATCATCGAGTCCATTAGATCCCCAATTGTCATCAAAAATTCCATTATTATTAGTGTCAAATACTATTTTTCCATTAGAATCGTATGTATAATCACCAAAACCAAATTTGTGCCGATCATCTACAATACTCCAATTTGAATCTGGAGTGCTATAATTTGTTGTAACAGAACTTAAATTCTCTAAATCACTTACGACTCCAAATCTATCTAACCAAGCACTTCCTAATTCATCTACTTCATCTATATATCCGTCTCCATCATTATCCACGCCGTCCACCCATGCTTCTTCCTCATCATCAATCCCTATGTCAATCTGTTCATCAACGTAACCATCTCCATCATTATCTATCCCGTCTGCATAATAATTTCCAATTTTATCTTCAGTAACAAACCAAAGTATGGTTCCATTATTAAGAGTAAATCTATTGAAAGGATCCGAAGCAGCTTCTGCAACCATTTCAGAAGTAATGATTGGAGAGCCATCTTCGCCTCCAGATGCAGAAATTAAATCTCCCCAATAATTTCCAATCCAAGACTCATCTGAACCAGGAACCTCACTAATCATATCTTGGCTAAAAATAGGATTATTATCATTCTCAAGTGCTAGTCTTCCTCCACGATCTAATCTGTCTTTTTTTAAATTAGGTCTCCCAATCAATGCTGGATCATGCCCTTCGTATTCATCTTCATTAATATGAGTCCAATCTTGTCCTGATAAGGCAACCCCAGAAATTTTAAATCCAATATTTCCAAATTTGTGTGCAGTACGGAAAGTTAATTTCTTTAGCAAATCTGTATTGTTTTGACTTAGCATCCCGCCTTGGATGTTGATACTTGTACCAGTGTTCCTAAGTGGAGAAGAAGTTACAATATTTAAAACACCACTATGTGCATTTGGTCCATATAGAGCAGAGGAAGGACCGAGCACAACTTCGATTTGTTCAACATCCTCGAAGGATACGGGTATCACGTTGTAAGCTGTTAATCGTAACGAAGGAACGTTTGCCATTCTGCCGTCAGTAAGTGTCAAAAGTCTAGAGCTAAAAGATGAATTAAATCCTCTTGCAGTCATATTATAACTATCTATTCCGGACTGGGTAAAATCAATCCCTTTTGTTCCTTTTAAATAATCACCTAGGTTGGTATTGCTTTCTCTTCGAATCTCAGCTTTGGATATTACGGAAATTGCTGCAGGAGCGTCTTCAACTCTTTCTCTTCTTCTAGAAGCAGTGACAATATAGGTTTCCATCTTTATTGCTTCTGGTATCATCAAAATATTAATACTAATGTTTTGTTGATCTTGAATATTAATTTTTTTCTTAAATGATTTAAAACCTAGGTAAGAAGCCGATAAAGTATATTCTCCTATTGGAATTTGATCTATTGAATATCTTCCATCTGTGTTCGTAGCAGCGCCAAGAGATGTTCCTTTTAGTATTACGTTTGCACCAATTAGGGGTGATCCGTTGGTCGAATCAGATACCACTCCGCTTATGGACATACCAAAAGCTATTGAAAAGCAAAGTTGAAGTATTATAAAAAATTTTAACATGTATTATTCAATTACAAACTAAATAGCCTCAAAAATTCGAGGCTATTTAGTTTGTTAAGTAAGAATGGTTTTATATTATTTCAATAATAACATTTTACCTTTTGCAGTGCGATTGTCCGAACGCACTTCGTAAAAATAAACACCGCTAGGAACTTTATTTCCACTTTGATCTTGTCCAAACCAGGAAATATTATATGTTCCGGCACTTAGCTGACCATTTTGAATTGTACTTACTTTCTCACCAAGGAGAGAATAAATAGTTACTTCAACATTGGAATCATGCTCAGTTGAAAATTTTATTTTGGTTTCAGGATTAAACGGATTTGGATAATTTCCCATTAACTCAAAACTATTAGCTATTGGAGCGTTTTCATCCAACTCGGCTAATGCTGTATTGGTCCAAAAAGTTTGCACTCTTTGTGTTGTATTATCAATAATACAGCTATTATCTACCTCAAAAACTAGACGGCCTGTTCCATACTCAGGATCATAATCCCAACCAGAGTCATCAACACGGTTATCTAGAATTTCCCCTGTTGCTGGATCTGTAAATGTTTGCTGAACGCCTAATAAAGCCATGGTTGGACCCGCTTCTAATACTCCAGCACAAGCTTCTTCACCATAAGCACCTACACAAGCAATATAGTCATTGTAAAGAGCAGATCCGACAGTTGCAGCAATTCCAGCTGAAGTATCAGCGCCTACGTATAGAACTGCAACAGAATCAGCAGCACCAGTTAATGCAGCCTCCAATCCAAGTCCGGCACCTAAAAGACCCTCTAAAACTGCTGGAAAGATTCCTCCGGCTTCTAAGAAATTATAGGTGAAAAAATATCCAGTAGCAGCGAGGGGCTCATCTCCGCTAAATGGGATACCATCTGCAGCAGCTGGATCAAAGAGATAACCATTATTGGCTAAAACAGTTCCAGAAGGGAGAGTATCTCCTGTTGCGGGATCTACTTGAAAAGAGTTAGGATCTGTAGGATCAACTGTATTACCACCTGCACCAATTGCAGGGATTGAGAAGGATTCATCTGATCCTGTCCAACCTAAATTGTACCAAAGCATTGTATCAGGATGTACATATCCAAGATACATTTCAGTATTTCCAATAGTTACTGTATCAGAAGGAGCGGCAAATACACCAAAAAAGTCACTAAGCTGTCCATCATCGTTTATCCCTAATCCACTTGCAGTTCCATCATGTGCTTCCCAAAAAATTTCTAAGTCAGTTGGAGTAGTGTGAGCCTCATCATTATATCCAACAGTGACCATACCCCAATTTTCCATGTCTGTACCTACTCCATAGTCTACTCCATATGCACCACCTACAAGATCAGCAGCTCCGAATTGAGCAAAAACATCTGATAAAGAAATACCCCATCCCATAGAATATTTATTTGGGTCGTCTGGATGAGTGAATCCTGTACCTCCTGTCCAAGTTCCATCTTCTGATACTGCTGGAACCGTGGCGTAAGTAGAACAGTTTTCAGCCTCTGTAGTAGGATAAGTGCTTCCTTCATTAATAGTAAATGTTCCGTCATCGTTTAAGTCTACATTCATTGCAACTCCGAATAGAGCTAAGAGTTGTTCATTTACTAGAGGTACTAATTGAACTGTGATAGTATCTCCAATTTCATAGCTAGTCACTGTGCGTGTATAAAGAGGGGATGCTGAACTTGGCCAAGAAACAGTGACTTCATGAGATCCAGTTTCCTCATCCTCAGGACTTTCAAATTCTCTTACAACATGAGTGTATTCAACAATAGCAGCATGGCATTGCCAGTTTGCTTGAATAGACTGTGCTGTAAGAAGCACAGGCAAAGCAAACATAAAAATAAATAATAATTTTATCGATTTAATCATAAAAAAGCTCCATTGAATTAATTAAGGTATTTTAGTTTAATTATAAGATACCAAAGTTGTTAGAAACTAACTCAAGATATTGTAAATCTCAAAGGATTTTCATTTCTTGTTTTTGTTGGCGTTTCGAAAGCTTCTTCTAGCCCATAATATATAGGAACAATATAAGAAAATTATACTGCCAAAAATGAAAGTAGATTCTAGAATAATTCTTTTTATAAATTCATTCATGTTGTTGGATGATTAGTTTATTATCGGTTAACTTGCTTCATCAAAATTTAAACAATTTCTTAGCTTAATTAAAAAAATGAAAATTGCTGTATTAATTAAACAAGTTCCTGGTTCTGAATCAGCGTTACCTTTGAATAGTAGCCAGAATTGGATAGAAGAGTCTTCTGTTACTTTCGTAATGAACCCTCCTGACAACTACGCTCTTGAAGAGGCTTTGCTTATTCGAGAAAGATTAAACGAGGGAGAGGTGGTTGTAGTTAGCATGGGGCCGGATCGTGTTCAAAAGGTGATTCGAGAAGGGTTAGCGAAAGGTGCAGATAGAGGGATCCACATTCAGGAAGACGATGAGATAGTTAAAGATCCTCTTTTAATTGCTAAACGTTTTTCATCTAGTTTGAAAGAGGAAAACTTTGATCTAGTGTTATCTGGCTTGCAATCAGATGATACGGGGATGGGGCAAACTGGAGTATTGATAGGGGAAATGCTTGGCGTTTCTACGGCAACTCTTGCTATTGAAACTAAATTGGAAGATGGGAATATTAAGGTCAAAAGAGAGCTCGAATCAGGATGGTTTCAATGGGTTCAATTGCCGCTACCTGCTTCCATAAGTATTCAGTCCGGGCTTAATACGCCTCGATATCCTTCTTTAAAAGGAATTATGGGTGCTAAGAAAAAAGAAATAAAATGTATTTCGCCAGATTTAGACTTAAAACATTCTCAAGCTATCGATAAAGTTTTTATTCCTCAAACTTTAAAGCAAACAGAAGTAATTGAGGAAGAGGTGGATGTAGCTGTCAATAGAATCGTAGAAATATTAAAATCTGAGATAAAGGTACTTTGATTATATGGACATTTTAGTTGTTTTAGAAGAGGCCCAAGGTTCTTTACATCGCTTGAGCAAAGAGGCCATAGTTGGTGCTCAAGAACTAGGTGGCACGGTAGTGGCTCTTGCAATTGGCAAGCATTGTGATCAAATTGCGAGTGAATGTTCATCTTTTGATCTTGAAAATGTTATTACAGTAAATCATGAATTAGTTTCTACATATAACGCAGATGGATACTCATGTATTGTTAAAAAAGTCATTGAAACATATTCTCCAAAAACAATAGTTGCTGGGCATACTTACCAAACTAGAGATTTTATTCCTCGCGTTAGTGCTGCCTTAGATATCCCCTTTATCCCAGATATTATATCCTTTTCCGATGGTAACTTTGTGAAACAGGTTTTAAATGCCAAGCTAAATGCTGCTACATCTTTTAGTACAGATCAGGTTATAATGAGTTTTCAATCTGCTGCATTTAGCGAAGAAAATATTATTCCAGGGTCTTGCTCTGCTAAGGCGTTTAATGTTAACCTAGACTCGAACATTGTTCGTTCTACATCAGAAGATCCTTTTCAGGAAGATGCTGGAGATGTTGATTTAGAAAGTGCTGATTTACTTGTGTCTGTTGGTAGAGGAATAGAAAAAGAAGAAAATATTCCAATGGCCTTTGAACTTGCTAAGGTTTTAGGTGCTGAGGTTTCTGCAAGCAGGCCTGTTGTCGATTCTGGATGGATAGATTCTTTCCGTCAAGTCGGAAGTTCAGGAAGTAATGTTGCACCAAAGTTGTATTTCTCACTTGGTATTTCTGGTGCTATTCAACACGTTGTAGGAATGAAAGGTGCAAAAGCCATTCTTGCGATCAATAAAGATAAAGATGCTCCAATATTTGAGATTGCTGATTATGCAGTGGTTGGAGATCTCCTTGAAATAGTACCCAAACTCACTGAAGTGCTAAAAAATCAATAGCACTTTTTTTCTTCTTCATACTACTTTAAAACGTAAATTGAAATGAACTATGGAAATTAACTTTGACTTTTTATTAAGTTACGTTAACGTTATTTATATAACTAATACGTTATTAATCTCATAAAGAAAAAAATTGCTGACAGCTCCTGAAAAAATAATTTTTATCGTTTTAGCTATTACTTGTTTTGGTGCATCTTACATCACCTTTACAAAAATGTTTCGCGTGATCAGGCTGGGAAAAGACCCGATTGATTGGAAGAAAGTCGCTCAGAATTGGAAAGCGGGTTTAGATACATTTATTTCACAAAAAACACTCTTTAACACTCGACCAGTTGTGGGGTTTGTTCATGCTCTAGTGGCTTGGGGTTTTTCACTCTATCTTTTTGTTAATGTCATTGATGTTTTGTATGGTCTTATACCAGATTTTAAATTTCTTCCAAACCATTTCATAGGAGACATCTATAGAATTTTTGTTGATATTTTTACGGTATTGGTGCTTGTAGGTGTAATATACTTTTTGATAAGAAGGTTTGTTTTAAAAGACAAACGTTTGCAGATCAATACACCAGTTATGATTTCGGACTCTGCTTTAAAAGGTATGAGATTTGATTCTCTTTTAGTGGGATCATTTATTATCCTTCATGTTGGATCAAGGTTTTTATCGTCATCTTTTGAAATTGCTGGATCACATCCTGACTGGTCTCAACCTGCAGCTAATTTGGTAGCAAAAATATGGATTGGGATGGATTACAATACAATTATAATAATGGAGCATATTACATGGTGGCTCGCTCTAGGACTAATTTTGCTTTTTTTACCTTATTTCCCCTATTCAAAGCATGCGCAT
>CENJ01172992.1_pt1 | contig 16589 bp, 15 predicted proteins | sample 356161 | NCBI WGS metagenome assembly CENJ01 (sample SAMEA2619531, study PRJEB7988) | marine metagenome | biome: marine biome (ENVO:00000447); feature: surface water layer (ENVO:00002042); material: "saline water (ENVO:00002010), including plankton (ENVO:xxxxxxxx)" | depth 5 m
CCTTGGGTCCTGAGGATTATCGTCGGCTCGGGATGCCGGTGCCGCCAAAAACAGAGGTCACGGAAGAGGCCATCTTGAGCTTTAACCGTCCTGAGATACGTGCGGTTGGGTCGCCAGGAGGGGGTGGATTTGCTAACGCCGCTTCCCTGGCGCTCTTTCATCAAGCCCTGTTACATGGTGGATTGCAGGGTACCCAGCTGTGGGAGGCGACAACCCTGGCCAACGCAAAACGCATACGCTCTGGTCAACTCACCGATCCCGTATACAAAAAGCTCGCGAATCGCGCCTTGGGTCTGATCATTAGCGGGGACGACAGCCGAAGCTTTCGGGGTTTCGGCAAAACCAATTCGCCAGCTGCCTTTGGGCACAATGGTGCCGGCGGACAGCTTGCCTGGACGGACCCTGCCTCCGGCCTGAGTCTGGTTTATTTGACGCCAGGTCATGACAGAAACAGCATTCGCCAGGGCAGGAGAGGGGTGGCCATCAGCAGTTTGGCGGGGGAGTGCATGGCATGACCTGGACACGAGCGACGGTAGGGCTCTGGATGAGTGCGATTCTAGGCATTGTTCCTGGGCCTGTCTGGGCGGGGCATCACTTATCCAGTGCCTCGCCTCCGGGGGATGCGTCCGACCGCGTGATTCCCTTTGTGGTAGGCCTGCGCGATCCGGCAACGGACATGGCGCAACAGATGTGGGAGTTGGCCGAGCTGGGCTACCAGGAATATGAAAGCAGCGCCCTGCTTCAGCGTTACCTGGCCGCCAACGGTTTTGTGGTGACCGCTGGCGTAGCCGATATCCCAACGGCCTTTGTTGCAACTTATGGCAGTGACGGGCCGAATATCGCCATTCTGGCAGAATTCGACGCCCTGCCGGGCTTGAGTCAGTTGCCGGAACCGCGTCGTACTCCGCTAACCGATGGGGCGCCTGGACATGCCTGCGGCCATCATCTGTTTGGTGCCGCATCCACCACGGCCGCCGTGGCGCTGGCCCGGTGGCTGGCTGAAGAGGAGATCAGCGCCAAGATCACCTTAGTGGGCACCCCGGCGGAGGAGGGGGGCTCGGGCAAGGTCTATCTGGTACGGGCCGGGATCTTCGATGATGTGGACATTGTGCTGCACTGGCATCCTGGAGACGTTAATTCAGCGTCCCCCAGCACCTCCACGGCCAACAAGAGTGGGCGCTTCACGTTCACGGGACGGGCTGCCCATGCGGCGTCGGCACCAGATCGAGGTCGCAGCGCTCTGGACGGCGTTGAAGCCATGAATTTTATGGTGAATATGATGCGCGAACACATCCCCCAGGAGAGCCGCATTCACTATGTGATTACGAACGGGGGCGACGCGCCGAACATCGTGCCCGAAACAGCCCAGGTCTATTATTACGTCAGGCATCCGGACAAGGATCAGGCGGCGGCCCTATTTGATCGAGTGGCGCTCGTGGCTAAGGCAGCGGCCCTGGGCAGCGCCACCGAGGTGGACATCGAAGTCATGCACGGCAACTATCCGCTACTACCCAACGAAACCCTTGCCCGACTTGTTCATAATAACTTTAGAGAGATAGGCGGCATTAGCTACAACGCTGAAGAGCGTCGTTTCGCTCAAAAAATTCAAGAGACGCTGCCCAAGGTGCGATATGCCTTGGGGTCTGAGCAAGACATCGCGCCCTTTCAGTTCCGCCAAGGCATGGGCTCTACGGATGTTGGGGACGTCAGCTGGCTTGTCCCAACCGTGGGTTTTACCACTGCCTCTTGGGTGCCGGGTACGCCTGCCCATAGCTGGCAGGCGGTGGCCGCTGGAGGCATGTCTATCGGGCATAAGGGCATGATGCTGGCGGCAAAGCTGTTGGCCAAGACAGGTGCTCAGCTTGCGCTTTCTCCCAAGGTGATTCAGCGCGCCCAGGTGGAGCTAGAGCGGCGCCAGGGGCCCAATTTCCGCTACCAAGCGCTGCTCGGGGACCGAGCCCCACCCCTGGACTATCGTCGCTGATCATGCGTCTGGGCATTCTGCATCCCGGCGCCATGGGGGCCAGCGTAGGCAAGTGTTTGTTGACTAATGGCCATGAGGTGGGGTGGGTCAGCCAAGGGCGCAGTCCTGCTAGCGTGCAGCGTGCTGCGGCCTTCCAGCCGTTTAAAAATATGGATGAGATTGCCGCCTGGGCTGACGGTCTGATTAGCGTCTGTCCACCCCATGCGGCCCTGGAGGTCGCTCAGGCCGTCCACGCAACCGGCTATCAGGGACTCTTTGTGGACGCGAACGCCATCGCGCCGTCCACGGCGCTCAGGGTTGCTGAAACCCTAGGCCTCAGCGCCCACGTGGACGGTGGCATTATTGGTCCACCCCCACAGGAGCGGAACACGACCCGCCTCTATCTTTCCGGTCAGCACGCGGCGCTAATTGCGGATTGGTTTCAAGGCAGTGCGCTGGTTGCCGTCGTCATAGAGCCCGAGGGCAGCGATGACAGTCATGTCGCCGCGTCTGTTTTGAAAATGGCTTATGCGGCCTACACTAAGGGTTCGGCCGCGCTGTTGCTGTTGGTGAATGCCCTGGCGGCATCTGGTGGAGTGCTGACTGCGCTGCAGACAGAGTGGCATCGCTCTCAGCCAGGGCTGGTAGACCGATCTGAGGCAACTGCCGCCATGGTCTCAGGCAAGGCATGGCGCTTCGTCGGCGAAATGTACGAGATTAGCGAGACCGCCAGTGCGGCGGGATTACCCGATCAGTTTCACGTTGGTGCGGCGGAGGTTTTTGAGCGCCTGGCACATTTTAAGGATTTACCGCCTCAGACATTGGCCCAAATTTTAGAGACTCTAGCCACACCTAAGTGAGCTGTCCGCTCCCGGCATGAAGGGTACTCAAAACGTGAGCATTGTCGTTAAACGCTCGCACCTTGATAACGTCGTCTAGCATCACAATTCTGCTAATTGAGCCATTGTCCGCGCCATTGAAGGCGAAGGGCCTGGCACCGCTAGCGTGGGCGAGAATATGGCCGATAACGCCGCCGTGAACGACCGCGACGACCTTTTCGTCCCGGTGAGCGCTATGAATACGGGAGAGCCCCGCCATGACGCGTTGATTCAGGGTATCCCAGCTCTCGGCGCCCGGAATAACGTCCCACCGCTGTTCCGACTGCAGTTGCAGGAAAACCGGGTCTTGGGCAGCTGCCTTCATGCGCAGCAGGCCTCCCTCCCATTCACCCAGACAAACTTCTCGCAGCTCGCTTTCGATGTTGATGGAGAGCCCTAGGTGTTGCGCAAGCGGTTGCGCTGTCTGGGTGGTCCGCCGCAGGGTGGTGGCATAGATGGCCGAGATGGTCTCATGTCGCAGCCGTTCCCCCACAAGCGTCGCTTGAACTTCGCCGTTAAGGTGTAGTTCTGGGTCGCCATGACCCGCCACAAGCGGGAACGGATCGTCCGCCGATGCTGGCCTGGATTCGCCGTGACGCACCAGAATGATTTCTGTCGCGCCAGCAGGTGGCTGATAGCTATGCTGCCGATACTGGGTCATGGACACGCTCCCTGGTCTTGTTGATCGCTCGCCCTGGGGTGTCTTAGGCGCGGGTGCCCTGGAATTCGGCGTTACCAAAACTGCCGAGCTTCACGCTGCCGCTGATTTCATCACCGCTCACCGTTGCAGAAAACTCCAGGGTCATGGTCATGGGCGAAGTCAGGGAGACCTGCCACTGCAGCTGATCGCCGTCGACGCTGCCCTGTTCAATTTCCGCGTCCCCTGCGGCGCCGGTCAGGCGTCCGGTCAGCACACTCCCCTGGGTAACAAAGCTGAAGGTGCCCTGTTGTTCGCCCATGGGGCTTTTGGTAATTACATTCCAGTTTCCATCAACCGACATTATCCTCTCCTCAGAACTTTTTTTGTCAGTATGACATAGGCCTAAATGACGATACACAACCGATGCGATCACTGGATAGGTTCGGCGGCGCGGCGCCAACGCCCATGACTGAGGAACAAACGACAGCGCGGTCCGATATAGGTGTTCTGAATGAGGGGGCGCTGCATCGCGCGCTCAAGGCGCATTATCTTCAAGGGCACGGTGAAGCAGAGGTGCCCTTGGGCAATCACGTTGCAGACGTGATCCGCGACGGTGTGATCTATGAGATTCAGACCTCCAGCTTTAGCGGCCTTCGCAGCAAGATGCAGGCATTGGTCGAGCAGCGCCCGGTGGTGCTCGTCCACCCCATCGCTGGGAACAAGACGCTGTTACAGCTTCGAGAGGGGCTGGAGGGGGAGGTAACACGGCGACGATCTCCAAAGCACGGCCGGCTGACGGATATCCTCGGCCAGCTGGTCTATCTCCCTGAGCTCTTGAGCCATCACAACTTTTCTGTTGAAGCGGTGTTAATCGATGAGGAGGAACTCAGGGAGTTTGATCCCAAAGCTCGGAGAGGTCGCGGAGGTTGGCGGCGACGGGGTCGTCATCTGGTCTCGATCCGGGATACGCTGCGGATCACCGGCGCGGCGGACATCTGGCGATTGTTGTCCAAGGAGCCTGAGCAACCCTTTACCACGGCGGATTTGGCTAAATGCCTGGGCCGCTCGAGGGGGCTTGCCCAGCAAATGGCCTACTGTCTGCGTCAAATGGAGCACATTGAGGTGTGCGGAAAGCAGGGGAATGCACTGCTTTATCAGCGTCCGGTGGATCGTCCCGAGTCAACCTAGGCGGCGCGAGGGCGTCTGGCGATGCCGATACCGATAATGAGCGCGGCCACCGCTAAGAGGTCCCACCCGTTGCGTGGTTCTAGGTAGAACAAGACGCCGACAGTCATGGCTCCGATGCCCTCCAGGCAAAGGACCATGGCGGTTGTGCTGGCCATCAGGCGCCGGATGCCGAAGGCGACCAGACCCTGGCCCAGCAGGTGGGCCAGTAGGCCCAGAGCGAAGAGGGGCAGCCAGCCTGCAGGGGTACTAGGCAGCCAGGGGCCGGGCAGGAGCAGCGCGGCTGGCAGCAGCAGGATGGCTGCCACTGTTGAGGAGTAGTAGAGGGTCTGCGCCGTGCTCATCTGTACACGGCATCGATCCAGCGCAAGCAAGTAGCCGCAAAAGAAAAAGCCAGTTAGCAAGCCGTAGACATCGCCTAGCCCATCGGCCGTGGGAACCGTCAGACTATGACGGGCCAATAGCAGAGCGCCGCTAAGCGCCAGCGCAAGCCCGAGGACAAAGTTCCGGCTGATGTACTCCCCTAGGAAAATCAAGCCGATAAGGGGCACCCAGAGGCTGGATAGATTGGCTAAGAACGTGGCGTTGCCCAGGGTGGTATGGATGAGGGCAAGATGCCAAAAGAATAAATCTCCGGCAAAGAAAAAACCTGCCACAAACAGCGGCATCGCATTCTTTTTCTCTGGGAGCAATCGCATGCCTTGGGTGGGCTTAACCCGCACAAGCCATAGCGCGAGGAGGGGCAGGGGGATGGCCAGGCGCCAAAAGGCCGCAGCCGTTGGGCTCACATCGATTTCCCGCACCGCTGCAGTGGTCACGCCCAACAACAAAGCGCCGGTAGTTACACTGGCCAGGGCGACCCAAGACTTGATCACCATCAGGCCGATGCCAGCAGATCGTTGGTGCTAATCAAGTAGGCCCTGGAGTATGGCCGCTTCTTGGCGCACAAATTCTGGCGCACCCAGCCACTGTCGATTCGCGCCAATGCGCTTAAACCAATAATGTAGGCCCAGCAGGTCGGTAAACCCCATGCCGCCGTGCACTTCTGTTGCCGTCTTGGCCACTCCCTTACAGACTTCGGCTAGGTGGGCCTTAGTATGACAGGCGGTCACGCGGGCTTCTGCGGGCAGCTCGGCCAAGGCGTGGCCAGCGAACCAAACCATGGATCGGCAGGGCTCTAAGCTCGCGGCCATCTCCGCACACATGTGCTTTACGGCCTGAAAACTGGCGATGGGGCGATTAAACTGCTCGCGCTGCTTGGCGTATTCAACTGCCTGATTCAGCATATTTTGGGCAGCGCCCAGGCTGTCGGCGGCGAGCATCACGCGACCGATATCCAAGGTTTGCTCAAAGACCCGTTTGTCCGAGCTAACTAAGGTGGCCTCAGCGCCTTGGTAGGTCAGCTGCACCGTTCGCTGGGTCTTATCCACCGTGGTCAGCGGCGTGCGCTCAAGGCCCGGATCGCTGGCGGAAACTAAGTAAAGATGTTGGGTTTGATCTGCCACCAAGTACTGGTGTGCATCAGCGTCGAAAGCAAATAGCGATTTGCCAAAAATCTTGCCGTCGCGGACGTCAACCGACGCATCGTTGCGGCGCTTGATCGCCTCGCCAAGGGCAATGCCCACGCGCTGGCCGCCTGCGGCCAGGTCAGCTAGCAGCGCGTCGTGACCGCCAGCCGCCACCAACGCCGTGGGTGCCATCACCGCACTGCCCAAGAAGGGTGCTGGGGTGACGTGTGCACCTAGGCTCTCCGCCACGATGGCCGCATCCAAGGGCGTCATACCAATGCCGCCCTGGGCTTCCGGGATCAACAGGGCGGCAACGCCCAGCTCGGCTAGACCGGCCCAAATATCAGCATCGTCGCCGCCGTCGGCGTAGGCTCGGACGCGGTCTAGCGGAACGTGATCGTCTAGAAAGCGCCCTACGTTGTCCTGGAGCAGGACCTGTTCTTCAGATAATCCAAACTGCATATCGCCCCCTAACCGGCTTTTTCAATCTTGGGTTCGCGCGGCATGCCGAGTCCCCGTTCGCTGATGATATTTTTCTGTATCTGGGAGGTGCCGCCGCCGATTATCAGACCTAGGAAGTACATATATTCGCGCTGCCAGCTGCCTTGATTTCGCAGGTAGGGGTTGTCCTCGTAGGCCAAGCCCAGCTCGCCCATGACGTCGATGGCCAAACCCTCAATCTCGTGTCGCAGCTCCGTGCCCTCGAGCTTACTAATCATCCGCGCGAGGGAAGCATCCTGGCCAGGATTTAGGCGGGCCGACAGCACACGCAGCTCGTTGAAGCGCATGGCCATGACCTGACCCTGGAGCTTCATCAAGCGCTCCCGATAGACCGGACTGTCCATGAGTCGTTCACCGCCTGCCGATTCCCGTTTCATCAGCTCTATGAGGGCATTTATGCGCGTTTGCGCGGTATTGGCAGGTGCTAGGGTCTCGCGCTCATGCCCAAGGATGGCATTGGCCACCTGCCAGCCCTGTCCGCGTTCGCCGACAATCTGATGTTTGGGAACGCGCACATCCGTGAAGAAGGTTTCATTGAAGTTGGCGGCACCGGTCATGTCGACTAAGGGCCTAACCTCAATGCCCGGGGTGTTCATTTCAAACAGAAGGAAGGAGATGCCCTTGTGTTTTGGGGCGTCAGGTTCGCTGCGGACCAGGCAAAAAATCCAGTCCGCGATCTGAGCGGTACTGGTCCAGATTTTCTGACCGTTGATGACCCAGTCATCCCCGTCAAGAACGGCTGAAGTGCTCAAGCTAGCAAGATCGCTGCCGGCACCGGGCTCTGAGTAGCCCTGACACCAAATCATTTCTCCATGAATGGTGGGTCGAATGAACTTTTTTTTCTGCTCCGTGGTACCCATTTCCAGCAGCGTTGGGACCAACATCGAGATGCCCTGGCCCCCGAGGCCTGGGTGGACCCTGGCCCTGGAAAATTCCTCGGCAATGATGCGAGACTTGATGATGTCAGGCTCTGCCCCATAGCCCCCATATTCCTTTGGAATGGTGCGACAGGTATAGCCGTTCTCGATGAGTCGTTTCTGCCAGTCCTTCGCGGCTTGACCACGAAGATCATTGCCCTTGGGCGCGTGGGCTGCGTTGTGATTCAAGAAAGCCACAACCTCATGACGAAAATCTTCGTACTCGGGTCCAAACGATAAATCCATAAATGCTCCCCCGCCAAGCCGAGTATTAGCCTCGAATCAGTCGCCAGAGGCTACCGATTTGCGATTAGGCGGGCAAGCTGGGCCCATCTTTTGTAATGAGGGTGAGGTGGGATGTGTACCCCCTTGCCCTACTTGAGATAGTCTGGCTGCAAACAGGATGGGAGTTAGTCTGAATGGCGAAGTCAGAAGCCGTGATCATGCTAGAGACCATGGCGCAGATGCAGAAGCAGCATAATGAACAGGTCCACCCACACTGGGCGGACCAGGGTTACGCGTACTACCGCGCCATCTGGGTTGAATGCGCTGAGATGCTGGATCATTTTGGCTGGAAATGGTGGAAGCAGCAGCAGGGTGACCTGGATCAGGTAAAGCTAGAGCTGGTGGATATTTGGCACTTTGCGCTGAGCGAAATGCTGCGCCACGGCCCTATGGATCCAGGCGTGGCCGTCCAGCTTGAGGCGGTTAAAGCCCATGCGTTCGCGGACGAGTCTCAGAGATGCGAGGCATTCCGAGAGGCCGCTGAAGCTCTGGCCCTCTCCTCTCTCAACACCAAATCTTTTGAGATGGTGCCCTTTCTCCGGGCTATGGCCACTTTGCCCCTGTCCCTGGAGGAACTGTACGGCCTCTATATCGGTAAAAATGTGCTCAATCATTTTCGTCAGAACCACGGCTACAAGACCGGTGACTATCGCAAGCTCTGGCAGGGGCGAGAGGACAACGAGCATTTGGTTGAGGTGCTCGCTGAACTGCGCGGCGAGTCCGAACAGCTTCCTGAACGGCTCTACCAAGCCCTTGAAGCCCGCTACGAAGCGCCTTAGGCCATTGCTTGAAATTCCCACAATTGACACCCGATGGGTTGCGCCCTGGCAGCCGGAGTTCGTTGGCACCTTAGTCTTTGTGGTGCAGCGTGGGTCGGTGTTGCTGATCCACAAAAAAACCGGGCACGGCCAGGGCAAAATTAATGGTCCTGGCGGTAAGGTAGATCCGGGTGAAAGCCTCCGCCAATGTGCCCTCCGTGAGGTTCAGGAAGAGGTAGGTTTGAAAGTGGCCGATGTGGCATGCGGTGCAGAGCTGCGCTTTGTGGAAAAAAATGGGCCCCAGTGGTTGGGCTATGCCTTTACGGCAACCGGCTATCAGGGCAGCCCTCGAGAGACTCGGGAGGCGCGACCCTTTTGGACTGCTCTGGATCAGATTCCCTTCGACCAAATGTGGCCGGACGATCGTATTTGGCTGCCACGGGTGCTTCAGGGGGTTAGCCAGGCGCCTACCCCAAACTCCACGGCACCGCTGGTGATGGACTTGCTGTTCGAACAGGGACGCTTGCTGGATCACCACGAAATCAAGGATGGGCAGATGACGCTTTCGGTAGATTGGCAATTTAAGGCGGCGTGATGCGAATCGGAATCTCGATTAAGTCTATGCACCGCGTTGACGATCCGGCTATCGGGGCGCGATACATGATCGAACGGGCGCGAACGGCACGCCAGGCAGATCTCGATACCCTCTTTGTTGGTGACCATCACGTGACCCAGCAGCCGTATTATCAGAATTCTCCTATGTTGGGCCGAATGTTGGCCGAATGGCACAACAAGCCCGCGGGGGCGCTCTACTTACTGCCGCTCTGGCATCCCGTGCTGCTTGCGGAGCAGATTGCGACCCTGGCGGCAATCATGGACGGCCGCTTCATTTTGCAGTGTGGGCTGGGCGGAGAGCCCGCACAGAGCGCAGGTATGGGCGTTGAGATGGCCAACCGGGTTGCCATGTTCGAGGACAGTCTGTCCGTGATGCAGCGCCTTTGGCAGGGCGAGACCGTGAGCCACAATCGATTCTGGCCCTTGGATAACGCATGTATTTCGCCAACGCCCGCACAACCGGTTGAGGTTTGGGTGGGGGCTTCTGTACCCAAGGCCATACGGCGAGCCGCCCGCTTGGGCGACGGCTGGCTGGCCGTTCCCAGTCTGGACTTTCAGCGCGCTGGGGAACAGCTCGATCAGTATCGTCAGGCCTGCGCAGAATTTAATCGTGCGCCGCGAGCAGTGGCGATTCGTCGAGATATCTTTGTCGGGGAAACCAGTCAGCAGGCCGGGGTCGTCAAGGCTCAGGCTCTGGCTCGAGGCTATCGGGGGTTCCCGGAAGAGGCGCTATGCTGCGGCAGTCCCGCGGAGGTGGCCGATCACTTTGGCATGCTGGGTGATTTGGGGTATACAGACGTGATCGTCCGCAACATTATCGCTGATCAGAGCGACGCGCTGGCCACGATTGAACGTCTTGCCGAGGTCAGAGCCATGCTCTAGGCGACGCGCCTGCACTAGGTCTAACAAATATTGTCGGAAACGTATTTAGTGCCTGCAGGTAATGCGTGTGCTGGGGGCAAGGCCGAGGGGAGGACCGCCATTGGCTTGCTCCATATAGCGATGAGGCTTCCCGAATGCGGACGGTTTAGCTCGCTTCCTGCACCTCAAAGGTGACGCCCGCGCTCTCTGGAAGCCTTCGCAGCAGGGCTTCTCCCAGTGCACTGGCGGGGGTCCAAAACCCGCCCGAGCCTGGAAGCTCGTCTTGCGCCAGCGCCAGCGCGCATTGAGCAATCATCTTCGAGGTGGAGCCATAGCCGGGATCACGGTCACCGCGGACGCGAACCCGTAAATTCTTGCTCTCGTCCTCAGGATGAAAGCCAAGAAGCTCCATCTCAAAAAACCCTGTTTCTCTAGATTCTTCGTCGGGGCCTTCTCCCGGTTGCGGTAGAACACGCTGTAGCAGCCCTCGGGTGAAGCGCATGCTGGCCAGGCCTGCGAACGCGCCGAGCCCCAAACTGAGGCCGTTGGCAGCGGCAAACCCCACAGGACCTCTGCCGGTCATCGACCCCTCTTCATAACGAAAGTCGCAACCGTACAGGCCTCCCAGTAGTTCATTGCTGCGCCGGACAACCCGGGTGTTCACCGAAGCCATGAGAAATGGGCCAACCCAGGCATTAAAATCAACGTCCCAGAATGCAGTCATGCGGTCTCTGCCGTCTTGGCCGCGCAGTTCGTCGTTCAGGGCATAGGGGTTGCCAGCCACGGCGAGCACGCGACGATCAGTGGTCGCTTTCTCGATCATAGATAAGATGCTGTCGAGGGTGCCGCCACTAATACCGCCACGCATGCGACCCGTGCGAAGCTTGATATGCGCTGCAGGGGTACCATGCCGCGCAAGCATCTGCTGTTGCAGGTAGTACACCCCAATATCCGACGGAATGCTGTCAAAGCCGCAGCTATGAACGATCTTGGCGCCACTGGCACGCGCGGTTTCCTGATGCAGGTCGATCATTTCGCGCATCCACGGGGCTTCGCCCGTTATGTCACAGTAGTGGGTGCCGTACTCGGCGCAGGCGGCAACCAGGAGTGACCCGTAGCGTGCATAGGGCCCTACCGTCGTCAGCATAACTCGAGTGTTTTTGACTAGCTGGCTCAGGCTCTCAGGATCATTAGCGTCGGCGAGTAAAATAGGAACGTCCCGCCCCGCCAGGACTTGCCTGAGCTTGTTCTCATTCCGTCCGGCCACCGCCCATTTAACGTTATCGATGCCGTGCTGGGCATACAGATAGTCCAGGGCCAAGCGACCGGTGAAACCACTCGCCCCCCAGATAATGATGTCATAGGGTCTGGTCATAGCCTTCCTGACCAACCGCCGGGCGGTCCGGGTGAACGTGACCGCCTATCGCGCGCCGGCATCGCCCTGCTGTTGACGCTGCTGGAGCCTGTACATCTCGTTGATATCAAGGCCGCCATCGCTGTTGGCGTCCGCCGTGGTGAAGCCTTGGACCAGACGTTTTTGCATGCTCTTGGGGAGTTCTCGCCAGCCTACCTTGCCGTCGAGATCCTGGTCTAAAAAGCCAACAAGCTGAGTGGTGTCAGCAAGGTGCTTGTTGTGCACCGGCTCCTCGGTGGTTTCTTCGACGTAGGTGTATGAAAACGCGCCATAGAGCATCTCGTCCCAGCTCTGAAGTCCCCAGGGCACTTCGCGCTCAGGGTCCGGGTTGCCGGGATTTGCCACTGAATTATCGTACCAGGTGGTGTGCACAAGCCGGGACCCTGCTTCAATTGTCTTGGGCTCAACAAAGGTATAGGTCCTTTGCCAGTTGAAATCGTAGTTCGGCACCGAGAGGATCACTTCTTTGCTGCCGTCTGGCCGCCAAAGCTCAAACTTGGAAGCAACGCCGCGATAGTGTGAGTGAGGCACCAGGTCATGCAGTAAGGCGGGCCTACTGAACTCGTAGTAGGCGACTTCGGCGTGACGTGCCGTATTGGGCGGTATGCGAATTGTTGGGTTGAGCACGACATCCTGCCGATAAAAGTTCTCAGGCTGTTGGTCGTGGAAGTAGAGACCTATTTTTGAGTGATCGGTCACCTTGCGGCCCACAGGGGTGTAGTGCAGCTGGAAGGTGAATTCGCCGCCTGGGGCGATGTAGACCCCCGTACCCTCCGGGAAGAGATTGGACTCATTGCCCGGTGCGTAGCCGATGAGGTAGTTGTCGAACACGCCGCTATCGCGCTTGGCATCAGACGTTTCAGCGTCGATGGAGCCCGCAAGGATGTGGTGAACAACCTCTCGCTCTCCAGGAATGACGGTGGCGGCCTTGACCCACACACCTTCATCCAGCGGGTTGGCAAGCCGTGGGAACTTGTATTCCACAACGCCGCTGGCTGGGATGTCATAGGCAGGCAGATCCAGGACCAGGTCCGGCTGGCCCAGCGGCCACTCGACCTGGGCGACGGAGACGTTCTTCAGTGGGTCATCACCGTTGCCCCTAGGTGCGCCGGCTTCGATCCAGTGAACGAGGGTTTGCGATTGCTCGATGCTCAGGGATTTGTCGTCCTTCCAGACCCCGATATGCGGATCGGCATGCCAAGGCGGCATCCGTTTGGTGCGAACCACTTCGCGAATCATGGGCGCAAAGCCTCGAATCATCTCGTAGCTGGACATCGCCCAGGGCCCCAGCCCCCCCTCGGTATGACAGACCACGCACTTTTCTTGGAGCAAGGGGGCGATTGTCTGGCTGTAGCTTATCTGCTCGTGGGCTTGGTTTTTCTGCGCGAAGTTAATGAGGCAGCCCAGAGCATCTCTCTTGGCCACCGCGACCTCTCTCCCTGCGAGAAGGTCAGCAATGGCGTCAGCGGCGTAGTGGGCTGAGGCCTGCTGTTTCTGTCGTTCGTAGACCTGGCGGTCATTGAGCGGTCCGCGGTAGGCGATATCCCAGGTCTTGGGATTGATCACCAGGACCTCTGCGGTGCGGATCAGGTTCAAAGATTCGCCAATGAGCTGAGTCTCGTCATGCAGGATAGGCATATCAATGCCAAATTTTTCCGCCTCGGCAAGAATCGTTTCGCGTTGATCCTGTAGATTGGAATTCAGCATCATGAATCTGACGTCGCCGCCGGCAAACTGGTCGCGAAGGGCTTTGAAATCCGTTATCGCGTTGCGCACGATGGGGCATCCATTGCCCTGGATCATAATAACGACCGCTGCCGCATCTTGATGGTAGTAGAGCTTATGCGCATCGCCATGCTGGTCCAGCAGCAGAAAGTTTTCTATTTTTTCGGCGTGGGCCCCGGCGCACGCCAGGGTAAGCCCCAGGAGCAGGGTCAGATGTTTCATGTCTTCGGTCTCAGAAAGTTTCCCCCATTTTAACCGCCTAACGTCAGACCTCAATGTTTTGTTCGAGGCCCCATTCGGTGCTGCAGAATGGCCCCGCCTGCAACCGCGACGGGGATCATAAGGAAATTAACCAGGGGGACTGCCAGCGACAGGTTGGCGCAGAGCCCAAAGGCTAAGGCCCCGGGCCTGTGCGCCCGCAAACGCGTGAGGGAGTGCGGGAAGTCCCACCCCTCATTTTCAGCCTGAATGTCAGCAAACTGAACGGCCATCATCCATGCGCCGAAGCTAGCCCACAGCAGTGGCGCCAGGACATTTAGACCCGGAATAAGGCTGACGAGAAACAACCCCAGGAGGCGCGGAAGATGGTAGACAATTTTCTGTCGCTCACGCGTGATGGCGGCCAGGATGCTGCCGCCGTCTGCGGTGGCGTTGCTGGCCGGTGTCTGGGCGTTGCTGGCACGCTGTGCCAGACCGCCCAAGAACGGACTCATGATAATCGATAGCAAAAGTCCGCTGCCCCAGGTTAGGAGGATGACAGCCATCAGATACATAAGCGGAACCAGGATGGATGAGAGCCAGTTCAGCCAGGAGGGCAGGGTGGGCGTAAGTTGATCGATAAGCGGGCCCACAACCCAGGCTAGGCCGCCGAAGATCAGAATTAGGCCAAGGACGGCGGGTACGATGAGATAGGCCCTGAAGCCTGGTTGGCCCAGCAAGCGCAACCCAGCCCAATAACACTGTAGTCCTTCTGCAAAGCGCATCGCATTCCTCCTTGCTGTGAATCACGGCGCTATAGTGCTTCATTTTTCGGCGAAAGAAATCTATTGGCACAGACCGTCTGCGAAGTTGGGCATCTGCTGCCATAATTGCCAGGGGTGGGGCACAAAGAAAGGAGCCAGGATGGAGGGGATTGACGATAGGGCAGTGTCCGCATGGATGATCGAACAGGTGCCCGAGCTGTGCCTGCCGCTGCGTTTCGAACTGATTGCAGGAGGCCATTCAAATTTGACCTATGCGGTGACGGATACCTCGGGCCGGCGTTATGTCCTCAGGCGTCCGCCTCTGGGGCACGTGCTCGAAAGTGCGCACGATATGGGGCGTGAGTACAAAATCACCACGGCGCTTAAGGGTGGTGCGGTACCCGTGGCCAGCACCATCGGCCTATGTACGGATGTTGAGGTGAACGAGGCTCCCTTTTATGTCATGGCCTACGTCCCAGGGCCCGTGTTACATGATGCCGAGGCTACCGCTCAGCTTGCCCTGTCGGACCGCAGCGCCCTAGGTCCTGACATGATTGACGTGCTGGCCGCCCTGCATCAGCTCGATCCTGATGCGGTGGGACTGGGCGATCTGGGCCGCAAACAGGCCTACCTACAGCGACAGATGAAACGGTGGAGCCAGCAGTGGCAGGCCACCGAGACCCACAGCGTACCGGCCATGGACGAGAGCACGCGGCTGCTAGCGGAGCGTATGCCCGAACAGCATGGTGCCAGCATCGTCCACGGGGATTTTCGCCTTGGCAATATGATCGTGAATGATGGGCGCGTGAGCGCGGTCTTGGATTGGGAGCTCTGTACCCTAGGTGATCCCTTGGCAGACCTTGGATATCTGCTGAATTCCTGGGTCCAGCCTGGCGAGGTAGAGGGAAATATGGCGGCGACGGCAGTGGGCGGATTTTGTGAGCGGACCCTGCTTGCGGAGCGATATGCTGCTAAAACCGGGAAGGATCTGGGCCAGATTAACTATTACCGGGCTTTCTCTCACTGGCGCTTAGCGGCCATCGGCCAAGGCGTCTACAAGCGTTACCTTGTGGGGGCCATGGGGGAAAATCGGGATGTGGATCTCGATGCCCACCGAGAGTCGGTTACCCGGCATGCGGAAGCCGCGCTGGCGTTCTTAGTTGCGGGTTAGGGACTGAGCAGAGGATAAAAAAGGCGCGTCAGATAAACTGCATCTGAAGACAACTTAAACTTCTTTGGGGGGAAGGACGTTGTAAGGATATACAAATATAAGTTGTGCTCGCGCCAAAACTGAAACTGAGGCTAATGTACAGTACAGAAGAGCCAATGCAACCCCTTTTTGAAAAATTTGTATAGGCTTTGTACAGATGGCTAGTGGGTTGAGGTACCCGGTGGGCGCACGCTGGGTGCCACGGGTAGCGACGGGCTCTGAGAGGCTCGGTCACCCAGCTGGGCCGTATGGACAGACTCTAGGGCGGCTTCCACTCGAGATCGTGCAAAGGCGATTTCTTCCTGGGCCTGGTCGAGGCTCGCTACCAAGTCCGAGTCCTGCTCCTCATGCTCACCTGCCGCCATGCTGAGAAAGCCGGAGAGGGCGTTTAAGTCCTGCACCGTGGTGACCAATTGATGCGTATATTGATTGGCATGTTTGTCGCTCACGCTCATCGCGATTAACTCTTCGTCGCTGTACTGCCGCTGGGTGTTCATGCCGCCTGGCCCAGCCATCCTGCGTGATCTGAGGCAGGCAAACTCTATCTCTTCCCAGCTGAGCGGCCAGCGCAGCGTACGAAGGCCCAGTCGGTCGCACTGGCTGACCTGATCTGCAGTGGCAAATTGGTAGGCGATGATCAGCGCGGCGTTTGGTGCCCTAGCGCTGACCTGTTGGATGGTCGCGTTATCCAGCACCGGCAGCTGCAGCACGAGAGTTTCTGCGCTGCTGGAGGCACTTTCTTCAAGGAACGACTGGGGGTTGGCCCATCGCGCGGTGATATCCAGGCGCTCGTGCCCTTCCTGTCGTTGCTCGAGCTGTAAAAGGTTGGCACCAATGAGGTCAACCTGAGGACGGCCCTGGATCCTTTGCGGCAGCTGCCGCGGCGTTTCCGTCAGGCGCTTTGTCAGCTGATCGTCGGACAGGTCGATAAGGTCGGAGATTGTTGCGCCGTGATCGAGCAAGCGCTTCATTTTTTTCAGCTTTTCAAGCTGGCCGTTGCTGTAAAAGCGCACCTTCCCATCACGTTGTGCTGGCGCAAAGCCATAACGGCGCTCCCAAGCACGCAGGCGCTCCACGGCGATGCCGGTAAGTGCAGCAACGCTACCGATGCGATACAGGTCCTGTTCTTCGTTGATCATGGCACCCAGAATATTTGTACAGGTACAG
>CENJ01053385.1_pt1 | contig 16587 bp, 17 predicted proteins | sample 356161 | NCBI WGS metagenome assembly CENJ01 (sample SAMEA2619531, study PRJEB7988) | marine metagenome | biome: marine biome (ENVO:00000447); feature: surface water layer (ENVO:00002042); material: "saline water (ENVO:00002010), including plankton (ENVO:xxxxxxxx)" | depth 5 m
AAATAGGTTAAAATGACTGACGAATTTATTAGAGAAGTAGACGAGGACATAAAAGAGGAGAAAAGAATTAAACTTTGGAAAAAGTTTTTTCCTTATATTGCTAGCATTTCCCTTGGTATAGTCTTATTTACATCAGGCTTTGTATTCTGGGATGGTTACTCAAACAACCAGAGGCAAAAACTTGGGGATGACTTCACTGCTGCAGTAGTTTTGGCTGGTGAAGAGGATTTAGATGCTTCTTTATTGGCATTAGATAGAATTGTTGACAAAGGTTCCGACGGTTACGTTACAATGGCAAAAATGAAAAAAGCTTCAATATTAATTGAACAAGGAAAACTAGCTGAAGGATTGAAGATATATAAAGATTTAGAAAAAAATGCAGTCGATCAATCATTTAGAGATATAGCGACGATATTATTTGTTCTGAATTCATTAAACAATGAATCAAAAGATGATTTACTAAAAAAAATAACGCCACTTGAGAACAGTGAAATTTGGAAATCATCTGCACTTGAATTAAAAGGCTATATCTATCTTAGGAATAACGAGATAGATAAAGCAATTGAAGCTTTTGAGACCATTTCAAAACTTCCATCAAAGCCTGGAGACTTAAGTCAAAGAGCTAAAAATTTAATTAACCTTTTGAAGGAAAAATAAATTGATTTTTAAAAATGCAATTTTTAGCATTTTAATGTTTGTTCTAATAGGATGCTCATTCAATGAAATTGCTTCTTTATTTGAGGAAAAGGAGGTTAAACTTCCGGGAAAAAGAGAAAATGTCTTTGATTTTAAAGACAATATCATTGTAAAAGCTAATAAGAAAATTCTTGTTGATAAGCCCCAGCCCATTGATTCGTGGAATCAGCAGTTTCAGAATCCAAGAAATCACCTTTCCCATTTTAAAAGTAAACCAGTATTAAAGCTCAAAAGAAAAATTTCACTAGGAAATATTCTATTTGAAAAAATTAACCTTATTGTTCAACCCGTAAATTTAGGCGAGAATATTTTTTATGTAGATAAAGACTTTAATATAATATCTAGGAATCATATGACCGGTAAATTAAATTGGAAAACAAATCTAGAGAGAGAAAAAAAAGAAAAGATACTATTTTTAGGCGGCATGAGTTTAGTCGGTAACTCTCTAGTTGTGACGTCGGGTCTAGGGAATATTTATTTAATTGATTCTAATACTGGAAAAAAAGAGTGGAAGAAGAACTTTTTGGTTCAGTTCTCACGCCCTGCACTAATTTTTAAAAATAAAGTTTTTGCTGTTTCAGACGATAATCAAACATTTTGCTTAAACCTTAAGAATGGAGAAATTATCTGGAACCATATTGGGAATCTTGAGGAAGTATCAATTATAGGAGGTTCTAAACCTGCAGCAATTGATAACACAGTAGTTTTATCTTATTCATCAGGCGAAATCTATGCTCTGGACGAAAATGATGGATCATTAATTTGGTTTGATAATATTGGTTCAAGTAATTACTTTTCAAGATCTGCTCTAAACGATATTCAGTCGCCATTATCAATTGTTAATAATAAGGTTTATAGCCCAACTTTTTCAGATAAGCTTCTTGTATATGACCTTAATGACGGATCAAAGATTTGGGAGTTAAAGATTTCTTCAATTAATCAGGTAATCATTTCTGGAGAGGCCTTGTATATCATAGATACTCTAGGAAAACTTCTTTGTTTAGATAGCAAAACCGGTAAATTGTTATGGTCAGTACAATTAAAAACAAACGATGATGGCGAGGAAATTAGATGGTATGGTCCACTTTTAACATCTAATAAGCTATTGGTTGCAAACTCATTTGGAACAATATTATCATTATCACCATTTACAGGTAAAACATTAAGCAAATTGAATTTTGATGAGGGGTTTATTCTAAGTCCTTTTCAGATAAAAAATGAAGTTTTTTTAATAACAAAGAAAGGTACAATTTTTATTTTAGGTTGAAATGTCGAATAAAGTAATAATAATTGGAAAGCCTAATGTTGGTAAATCGTCAATATTTAATGGAATTGTTAATAAAAAAATGGCTTTAGTAGACAACTATCCTGGTCTCACAAGAGATATAAGAAAAAAAAAAATTACGCTGTGGGATAAGGAATTAGAGTTAATCGACTCACCCGGTTTAGTTTTGTCTAAAAATGAATTTGAAAAAAAAATTAACAATTCAACTCTTACCAATGCAAAATCATCATATTTAATTTTGCTTGTGTTTGATTCAAAAGATGACCTAACATCAGAGGACCACAACATAATCAATCTTACTAGAAAACTAAATAAAAAAACTTTAATAGTTCTTAATAAATGTGATGTAAAAAATCATAAAACACATGATTTACAGGGTTTTGGGAAAAGATTTTTTATATCAGCTACCCACAACTCTGGGTTAGATGATTTAAAGTGGGAAATTTATAATCTTCTCCAAAAGAATAATAATACTAATTTGGTAGATGAGAGTATTTCAGTTGCAATTGTAGGTAAAATTAATACAGGTAAATCTACAATTTTTAATTTACTTAGTAAAAAGGCTATTTCTCAAACAAGTGAGATCCCATTTATGACTAGAGACTCTGTCGAGTCAGATATAGATATTAAAAACATTAAATTTAAAGCCTACGACACAGCTGGTTTTTCCAAGGGTACTGAAAGTCGTTCAAAAGTTAATCAAATTTCCATTGAACAAACATTAAAAAAAATCCGTCTATCTCAAGTAGTTATTATTGTCTTAGATATAAATAATTACTTTGAGAAAATTAATTCAAAAATTATTGACCATGTTTTCAAAGAAAATAGATGTATTTTAATTTTAGTAAATAAAATTGATACACATTCATCTTTAAAAAAGAATGAAATAATTGACCATATTTATTATCTTACGCCTCAAATTAAAGGTATTCCAATTTGCTTTGTATCCGCAACTAAAAATTCAGGTTTTCAAACCTTTAATAAATCATTATTGGATCAACTTAAATCCTGGAAAAATAGAATTCCAACAAGTAATTTAAATACATGGTTAAGTACGGTTGTTAATAAAACACCACATCCAATGTATAATGGAAATTTAGTTAAATTTAAATTTATAACACAGGTTAGTATTGCACCACCTAAATTCTTTATTTTTACAAACCATCCTAAATTTATTAGTAATTCTTATAAACGATTTCTGACAAATAATTTAAAAAATTATTTCAATCTCACTGGGATGCCAACAAAGATAATATTTAAAAAATCATCTAATCCATATGAAAAAAAATAAATATTTAATTTTATTAATTTTATTCCCATTTTATATATATGCGAATGATATTCAGATTGATGTGATTATAGAAAACTGTAAATCTTGTCATGGTCAGAATTACGAAGGAAACAAATATATAAAATCCTTAAAAAGACTTGAAAAAGATGAGTTTATTTCACTAATGAATGAGTATTTATATAGTAATGATAATCATGTTATGACAAGAATATCAAAGGTACTGAATAAGAAAGATATTATGAAAATGGCTGAAAAGATTTATGAAAAAGTTGAATAACTATAGAAGAAGTTTTTTAAAAAGTTCTGGTTATCTTCTAAGTACCTTACTTTTTAGCAGTCTCTTTAAAATCAATACTTCAGTTGCAAAAACTAAACTCAAACCAAAAATTATTATCGTAGGATTCGGTATTGGTGGGGCAACATGCTTAAGTTACCTTTTAAAATTTTCAAAAAATTTTGATATAATCGTAATTGAGAAGAATGAAAAAATACAAACTTGTCCTATGTCAAACCTAGTTATTGCTGATATCATTCCATATAGTTACATAAGTCATGATTATGATTTAAAGAAGTTAAAAAATATAAAATTTTTAAAAAGTTCAGTTAAAAATATTAATACTTTTAAAAAAAATCTTGAAACCGAAGATAGCTTAAAAATTAATTATGATTATTTAATTCTATCGCCAGGTATTAATTTTAAGAATGATATAGTTGGATATAATTCTGAAGACAGTAATATAGTCCCACATTGTTGGAATGGTACCAAGGATATATTTAAATTTAAAAAAGGATTAAACGATCTGGGGAAAAAAAGCACTATAATAATTTCTGCCCCTGACTATCCTTATAGATGTCCTCCTGCGCCTTACGAAAGAGCAAGTTTATTAGCAAATTTTTTATATAGAAAGAAAAAAAAATTTAAGATAATTATACTGGACTCAAAAGATTCATTTACCAAAAAAGAGATCTTTTTGAATGAATGGCAAAACTACCATAAAGGATCAATAGAATGGGTTTCTAAAAGTAGTGGAGGAAAGGTTGTTTATTTTAATAAAAAGGAAAATTATGTTAAGACTTCAAACGGATCAAAATTTAAAGCTGATTTTATAAATATTATTCCTAATCAAAAGGCGGCAGCAATTATAACAAAATCAGAACTCAATGTAGATAAAGATTGGTGTGATGTAAATCCTATGACTTTTGAGCTCAAGAATTTCAAAGATATATTTGTAATTGGTGATTCTATAGATGCTGGGGATATGCCTAAGTCAGCTTTTTCAGCTAATAGTCAGGCAAAGATTTTAGCTACTAATTTGGTTAACAGAATATATGAAAAAGATTATTTAAATCCAGCATTTTTGAATACTTGCTACAGTTTTTCCTCATCACAAAGAGCCTTTTCAATTACATCTTGGTATAAACTTAATAATAAAAAGACTAAAATTGTATCCTTAGGAAGTAACACGACTAAAGTTGATGCTTTATCCCATCAATATTACGACGAAACACGCCAAGCCTATGGCTGGTATGAAAATTTAGTAAAGACAATATATGGATAAAATAGTTATAATTTTTCCATAATTTTTTTAATTATCGTATCTAAATCTTTGTTTTTGAAAAAATTTTGTCCTCTTAATAAACTAGTAATTCCTATATTTAATTGCTCTGCTTCAATTAATATACTCTCTAAACCAATTTTTTTTTTTTCATCATTTAATATATTAACTAGAGAGCATAAACAACTTTTGCTTAAACCAAGAGCGTGATGGTATGCCTTACCTTTTTCAATTTTCTTATTAGTTAGAAAAATAATTTTAGTTTTTTTCTTTCCTCCCATTATTGAGTTTAATTCCTTAATAATTCTCCAATAGCAACTAAAGTTTATTTCCATAAGATCATTCCAATCTCTGTGTGATAAGTCTGTAATAGATTTAAGCCCATTAAACTTTCCTATTAAGTTTATCATTACATCAATGTGATCGAAGTGAGATGATACAGTTTTAAAAAGTTCTAGATAAAACTTTTCAGATAAAACATCTGAGCAAAATGATATTATATTATCATTCTTAGATGAGGTTGATTGATATAATTCATTTACTTTCTCATAAGTTTTACCGTGGATAATTAATCTTGCTCCAGTATTTGCTAGAGTATTTGTTAAATATTGACCTATGAAACCTGTCGCACCAAAAATTATAATATTTTTGTGATCGAGACCTTCCATTATTTTTATTTACTTTCAATTAGGAGTGATAATTGAGATGAAAATACACCTGATTTTTGATCAACTAACTCCACTGGATAGTCACCGCTAAAATAATGATCTGTATATTCAGGTTTTTTTGAGTTTCTACCATTTTTATGCCCTAAAGCTTTGTATACTCCATCCAAAGAAATAAATTTTAGAGTATCAACTCCTATATAATCTCTGATCTCTTCCAATGAATATTTAGATGCTAATAACTCGTCTTTATCTGGTGTATCAATCCCGTAAAAACAAGGAAACATTACAGGTGGACTAGCTATCCTCATATGAACTTTTTTTACTCCACAGTTTTTTAACATCTCAACAATTTTTACTGATGTTGTCCCACGAACTATTGAATCATCAATCAATGCTATATTTTTATTTTTTAAAGAATTTAGATTTGGATTATGTTTTAACTTAACCGATAAATTTCTAATTGTGTTACTTTCTTGAATAAAGGTTCTGCCAGTATAATGGTTTCTTATAATTCCCAAGTCAAAATTTCTCCCAATTTTTTCTGCATACCCAAGCGCAGAAGCATTTCCGGAATCTGGTATAGGTATAACAACATCAATTTTTTCTCGATCATCCAAATTCTCGGCAGCTAATTCATGTCCAATCTTCTTCCTTACTTGATAAACATTTCTGCCATCAAGAATACTGTCTGGTCTTGCAAAATATATATATTCGAATAAACAAGGTCTAAGGTAAGATTTGGAAAAAGGCTTGATAGATTCTAATCTATTATTTTTGACAACAATTATTTCTCCGGGTTCAACATCACGAACAAGTTCTGCGCCAATAATATCTAAACCACAGCTTTCTGAGCTAAAAACATATGAGTCATTGAGTTTGCCTATAACTAGGGGGCGGATACCAACAGGATCTCTTACTGCAATTAGACAGTCTTTTGTCATTAATAAAAGAGAATATGCACCTTTAATAGAATGTAAAGAATAGATTAGTCTATCTATAAGGTCACCTCTTGATCTTGAAATTAGGTGGAGAATAACTTCGGTATCTGATGTGGACTGAAATATTGCTCCATCTTTTATAAATTCTTCTCTTAAAAAATTAGTATTAGTTAAATTTCCATTATGGGCTATTGCTATACCACCAATATTAAGTTCAGAAAATAACGGCTGCACATTCTTAAGGGCTGACTCACCAGTTGTTCCATACCTGTTATGTCCAATCGATAAATCACCTTTGAGGTGATTAAATATTTTCTTTTCTGAAAACACCTCGGATACTTGCCCCATACCTCTATGAGCAAAAAAGTTGATACTATCTGTTGTAACGACACCCGTTGAGTCTTGTCCTCTATGTTGAAGTGCGTGTAAACCTAATGCCACTAACTCAGCAGCTTGAGGGTTTCCTGAGATGCCAAAGATCGCACATTCATCCCTTGGTTTTTTATCTGAAAAAATTATTTTCATATCAATCTAAATTATTATTTATTATATTTTCTAAATCCTTTTTATTTTTTTCATTATAAGAATCATCCATATCTTTTTCTCTAAATTTTAATTTAGAATCTATACTTTTTTTAAATAAAAAATTTGATTTTTGCTCAATTTCTTTTCTCAATTTCTTTGAATATTCATTATCGACTTCCATGATATTGAATATTTCTTTATTTGAAATCTTTATAATTGGAACTAACTTTGAGCTTTCTAGAAAAATAGGTTTTGAGCCACTGTAAAAGTAGTCAAAACAAAAATAACAAAAGCAAATTAGTAAATAACCTCTTAATAATCCATAGAAGAATCCTAAGCTTCTATCTAAAAGTCCAGCAAAGGAATTTTTTATCAATGAAGAGACATTTTTAGTAAGAAATGAAAAAATAATAAGAAGAATGATAAATGAGAAAACATATGAAATTGCTGTTGATATTAGAAAATTATCTAGCAGTTGGTTTATTTGATTTGAGGCTATACCTCCATAAAGATACGAGATTCCAATAGAAAAGATCCATCCAGATAGAGATAGAATTTCCAATGAAAATCCGCGTATGAAAGCAAAGAATGCCGAAATAAATATTAATATTATGATTATGAGGTCAAGCATTTATATTTCTAAAGAACTCCTTCTATAAAATTTTTTAAATTTTTATTTTTGGTACTATATATTTTTTTTGCATTTCCATACCATTCTATTTTACCATTTTTTAAGAAAGCAACTTTTTCTCCATATTCATTGACGCTTGTCATATCATGGGTGATAGTTACTGCTGTAATCTTTTTCTTCTCAACAATACTTTTAACTAAAATATTGATCTGATTAGAGATTAAAGGGTCGAGTCCAGTTGTTGGTTCGTCCAATATTAGTATTTCTGGTTCTTTGAGAATTGCTCTAGCTAATCCAATTCTTTTTTGGTCACCAACAGACAGCTCTGCGGGAAACTTTTTCAAGATTTTTTTTGACAAATTAATCTCATTTAGAATTTCTGACAAATTAATATTTTTATTAGTAAACTTTAGATTTTCCTCAATATTTAAACTATCTAATAACGCTGAATTCTGAAATAAAATCCCAAATTTAGAAATATGTTTATTTAAAGAGGTTGATGACATCTTCATAACATCATTTGAATTATCAATTAAAATCTTTCCTTTCTCAAATTCTGATAATCCTGTAATACATCTTGCTAAAACTGACTTTCCTGAGCCAGATTCACCAATAATAGACAATGACTCAGACTCATAAATATTTAGATCTAGATCTTTAAGAACTTTTCTTTTTTCAAAATTTTTTGATAATTTTTTAATTTCTATTTTTAATTTTCTCATAACTTAAAAAAGAGCGAAGTAATTATATAATTCATTAATAAAATTAATATCGAAGATGATACAACAGAATATGTAGTAGACTGCCCAACACCTTGAGCTCCTCCTTTAGTATTAAACCCAAAGTAGCAACCAATAAATGTTATAATAAAACCAAAAACTGCTGCCTTTACAAGGCCTGAGAATATATCAATGAATTCAACAAAATTATATGTATTTTGTAGGTATACCGATGGGTTAAAATTAAGTAAATTTACACAAATTAAATATCCTCCGAATACTCCAATAATATCGCCTATCAAAACGAGAAATGGAAGAGACAAAACTCCAGCTATGACCCTTGGTGTTACCAAGTATGAAAAAGGATTTGTTGATAAGGTTTTTAGCGCATCAATTTGCTCAGTTACTCTCATAGTACCTATTTCAGCTGCAATAGCAGCTCCTGCCCGTCCTGCAACCATTAATCCAGCTAACACAGGAGCAAGCTCTCTAGTAATTGATAATACTACTACGTTAGGGATAGCACTTTCTGCAGAAAACCTTGAGAAACCTGTATATGATTGCAAGGCTAGAACCATACCAGTAAAAATTGCTGTCAGCCCAACAACAGGTAAGGAATTAAAGCCAATTTTAAAAATTTGGTTAAAGAAAAGTCTAAAATAAAATTTATCGGTTAATAAATTTTTAACAAATAGCAGAAAGAAGAACAAAACGTCTCCGATATCGTTAAAGAAATTGAACGCATAATTACCTATTTTGCTAAAAAATTTTTGGAATACTAAAAGATTAAACTTCATGTTTAACCAATATATTGTTTTTTGGCTCTACTACAAATATTTATTAAAATTTCATAAGGTATAGTTTGTGATTTTTTGGAAATTTCTTTTATGTTTATATTCTCCCCAATAAGTTCAACCCAATCCCCGACCTTAATTTGACCAGTATCTAATGTTGAAATATCAATTATTGTATAGTCCATAGATATTGTACCTATAATTGAAAGTCTTTTCTTAAAAAACACTTCGCCTTTGTTACTTAATAGTCTGGGATATCCATCAGCGTATCCAAAACCTAAAATAGCGATTCTTTTTAATTCTGTTGATTTAAAAGTAGAATTATATCCAAAATGATTCAAACATTCTTCAGCTCTAGTAATTTGTAGAACCCTTGCGTATAAATCAAAAGATTGTGCGAAGTCATCTGATGTAACTCCAAAGATATTTCCACCGGAACGTACCATTCCATAATTCATTGATTTATAATTAATTATAGCGTTTGAATTTGAAATGCTGAAAATTGCATTTGGAAAGTTTTTAATAATTTCATCAAACTTTATTTTTTGTTCTTTATTCAATATAGTTTTTTCATCTGAGGCAATAAGATGACTCATTACACATTTAACTTTTATATGATTTTTTTTACAAGTATTTATAATATTTGCCAACTCACTTTGTCGGATTCCAAGCCTGTTTATTCCTGTATCGAAATGTAAAGATATATTAATACAATCATCATTATTTTTTTTGAATTTTACAAGTTTTTCTAACTCTTCTGATGAATTAATTACTGGGATAATATTTTTGTCCAAAACCTCGTCTATATCTTCACAATTAATATTTACCAAACCGTTAAGTAAATATATATCCAAAGTTGGGCATATTTTTCTAAGATATAAAGCTTCTTTTGATATATTTAAAAAAAAGGATTTACAACCTATCTTTATAAGTTTTTTTGCTATATTTTGTAATCCAAGACCATATGCATTTGATTTCAAAACAGCACTTATTTCAGAATTTTTTGAGATACGTTTTTGAATTTTTTTATAATTTTGACCAATCCTATCCAGATTTATTTTAAGTAAACAATTATCATTTATAATAAAGTTGTTTTCGTCCATATTTTTTGACTAAAACGATGTTTCCGCTAAATCAGAAAACTTTGTTATAGAAGGATTAAAATGAAGTCTTACTTTTGAGATTGGACCATGCCTATTTTTAGCTATTATTGCTTCTGCAACATTATGCACCTTTTCCATTTTACTAGTCCATACTTCGTGTTTATCGGTTCCTTCGGAGGGTTCTGTTCTAGCTAGGTAATACTCCTCTCTATAAAGAAATACAACTAAATCTGCATCTTGTTCAATCGAACCAGATTCTCTTAGATCGGCTAATTGAGGTCTTTTCTCTTCTCTATCTTCGACTTTTCTAGATAACTGTGACAAAGCAATTACTGGGATATCTAGTTCTTTTGCTATAGCCTTTAGTCCTCTTGTAATCTCTGATATTTCCTGTACTCTACTATCATTGTAACGATTATCACTTGATACAAGCTGAAGGTAATCTAATATAATTAGATCTAGACCATGTTTTCTTTTCATTCTTCTAGCTCTTGTTCTAATAGAAGAAATCGTGAGTGCTGGAGTATCATCAATAAATAAGTTCAGATCTTTAAGGCTTTCACTCCCTGTAATTAACTTATTGAAATCATTCTTTGATAAGTTGCCAGTTCGTATATTTTCTGATGAAAGACCTGCAATTTCAGAAACTATTCTTGTTGCTAGTTGTTCAGAGGACATTTCTAATGAAAAGAAAATCACGTTTTTTTCTTTCTTTTTATCTTTTAAATCTTTTGTAATATTGTAAGCAAGATTAGTTGCAAATGCTGTTTTCCCCATCGAAGGCCTGCCCGCTACTATTATTAAATCAGACTTATGTAAACCACCAATCTTTTTATCAAAATCAGTAAGACCAGTTCTTAAGCCAATTACTTCCTCACTTTTCTTAAAAGCTTTTTCGGCATAATCCATTGTATTTATTAAAATATCTTCGAATGTTCTTGGGCCTCTTGAGATATCATCATTATTTGATAATTCAAAAAGTTCCTTCTCGGTTTGTTCTATAATTTTTAGAGCTTTATCTTCATTATTAATATTATAACAGTCATTTATAAGTTCTGTGCCAACATTTATTAACTTTCTTCTTACAAATAAATCATAAATAAGTTCCCCATATTGTTTTGCATTAACGATACTTAGGCTATTCTCACAAAGTTTTAGTAAATAGTCTAATCCACCATTTTTATTGAAATCCTCATCATTTTCCAGAAATATTTTAAGAGTATTAATATCTGCAATTTGATCATTTGAAATTATTCTCTTTAGTGCTTCAAATATAATTTTGTTAATTTTAGTTGAGAAAAAGTCAGATTTTAAAAAATTTTCAATTTTTTCGAATGCTAAGTTATTGGATATAATGGCCCCTAGTAACGCTTGCTCTACTCCTAAATTCATAGGAACATCTCTTGAAAGGTTTAGACTTTTTGATGTATTTACTGTGACTATTTTATTGTTAGGATTTTGGGTAGACATTAGCCAAGTATATTATGTTATAAATTAAAAGCACCATTTTTCTGGCTGTTAATTAGGTGGATAACGTGTAAAACTTTAAAAATTTCTATAATAAAGATTTATTAAGTACAAAATATAGGCTGCTAAATAAATTAATGATATTTTTTTATTAATAGTCAATTTTTTGATTAAGCATATTGAGAATACAAAGACCGTAATAAGTAAAATTAATACATCAGTTTTTAAAATATAGAAATTATAACCAAAAAATTTAAATAATGATGAAACTCCTAGGATAAATAATAAATTATAGATATTTGAGCCAATGATATTTCCAAATATTATTTGATAATTTCCTCGTTTTGCTGCAGAAATCGATGTTACTAATTCAGGGAGTGAAGTGCCAATTGCTATTAAGGATAGACCAATGAAAGAATCAGGTATATTAAGTTCTTTGGATATAAACACTGCAGAATTTACTGCTAGGTCAACACCAAATAGAGTTAACGCTATAGAAATAATCAGGATTGGTAGACTAAAAAAAATTGGTTTTCTAAAAGCGAAAGCAGAGAAAAAGTCATTTTCATCAGTATTATCAATCTGTTTTTTATCTTTTGAAACCCGAAGGCTTAAATAAATGTAAAATAAAAAAAGTATTATAAATAAAACCCCGAATTTCTTACCAAATGTTGAGAAATTAAAGACTAAGTAAAAAATAACATGCATACTTAAGTGAAAAAGCATATCAAAAGGTGCAACATCTTTTATTTTTATATTATTTACGAAGCCCAGAGCGCAAAAAACTAAAAGGATATTTGCTATATTGGAGCCTAATATATTTCCTACAGATAAGTTCGCTGAATTATTTAGTACAGCATCAACTGAGACCAATAACTCTGGAATAGATGTGCCAAATCCAACTATCACTAGTCCTATAAAAAAGTCTGATACTTTAAATTTTCTTCCTAAACCAATGGAACTTGAGATTAATACATCTGCACCCTTAATTGCAAGGAAAAGTCCGATTATTAATTTAACAGATTCAAGAAGCATTCAGGCAATTTTCATTGCTATACATCATCATTTATTTCTTCACTCTGAGCTGAGCTGTCAATTTCATTACTATCTTCGGGACTTTTTTTTTGTGATTCTTTAACATTTTTAGTATCTTTAGGTTCACTTTTAGTAGCTTTTAAATCAACATCTTTTTCTTCATTTTTTTTTAATTCTTTTGGTTTGTTAAGTTCATTTTTTTGCTTTATCGCATTTTCTTCAGATGTAGCGACGTTTATTTTTAGTGTGCATGTAACTTCCGCATGAAGTTTTACATTAATATCGTATATACCGATTTTTTTTATGGAAGTGTATAGATTTATACTTGAGGGCTTAATATCAACTTTTTGCTCTGCAAAGTAATTAGAAATGTCTTTAGGTGATACAGAGCCATAGAGTTGACCATTATCACTAGCATTTCTGATAAAAATAATATCCTTATTCTCAATTTTCTTTAAGATTAAACTAGCTTCGTCTACGGCCTTTTTACTCTTTTCTAGTAAATCAGTTTTAATTTTAGCAAAATAATCTTTGTTAGTATCATTTGCTCTAAGTGCTTTTTTTTGAGGAATTAAAAAATTTCTAGCAAATCCGTCTTTAACTTTTACAACATCCCCAATCTTCCCAAGTCTATCGAATGTTTCCAATAAAATAACTTCCATATCTAAACCTTAAATAATAATCTTTTAATATTCTTGTATAAACCAATTAAAAATATAATTAGTAAAAGAACATACCCTAAAAATATAAAAAGTAAAAATATTATTAAAAATTTTAAAAACGAGCTTATATCAAATTTCTCAAAAAATGTTTGAAGATTTTGGTAGCCTTCAAATATATAACCACAACTCAGAAATATGAGTAGATTCGTGGTTAATATTTCAATTTCTTCGAATTTAAAAAATTTTAAAGTAAGTATGATTAAAAATATAAAAGAATAGGATTTTTCTAGATGAATCTTTATGAAGTTGAAATTAAAATTTTGTCTAAATTTTAATAATTTACAGATTATTGAGGCTAATTTGTAATTAAACATAAAAACTGAAATTATAACCAAAAAGTTTGCAGAGGGTAAAATATTGACTATGAACGATGACATTTCTGAAAAGGTAACGCCAGAGTAATCTAATGATTCAGGATTAAATTTTTTAAGTATCTCTGATAAACTTTTTATCATAGCTGAGTGATCAAGATTTTTATAGTAAAACAAAATAAAAACACTCAGAACAAAACTAAGAATTAAAACAAATCTTGAAAAAACTATTCCGTTCATAGTTTCCTTCTCTTTTTTCAAATGATTTAAAAGTGTGAAACTTGAAGAAATAAGTAAAACAAACGCAAGAAAAATTAAATCTTTGTAATTGATAAACCCAAATATACCCAGGCTTTTGAAAAGAGCTAAAGTAATTGTAGATAAAATAAAGCTATTAATGATTTGTCTTGGCTGAAGAACAATACATAAAAATAAAACTGGAAGGTGCGAAAAAAAGAAGAAGAATTGTGTTGATATCTTTAAAAGAATTATCTCAGTTAAAATAAAAAACAGTGAAGAATATAAGGCTACGTTAATCTGATTATTATTTCTAGTGGAAGGTTTCATTGTCTTGAAACGTATGGCAACAAAGCTAAAAATCGTGCTCTTTTTATTGCTGCAGATAACTCCTTTTGTTTTTTTGTTGAAACTTGTGTAACTCTACTTGGAAGGATTTTACCCTTTTCTGTCATATATCTTCTGAGTAAATTAATATTTTTATAATCAACAATAGGTGCATCCTTACCAGATAGCGGACAATTTTTATTTAAAAATGCTTTAGAAGATGTATTATCGAAAACCTTATTTCTCATTGGGTAACTCCCTTAGTTATTTTTTTGTTCGGTTAAAAGTGATTGATCTTTACTTACTGATTTAATTTTTAAATTAAAAAATCTAAGAAAATTTATATCTTGCCTTACTTTAGTATCAAACTCGCTAAAAATTTTAGGATTGCATTCACAATTAATCATATAGTAATAGCCTTTAGAGTTCTTTTTAATCTTATAAGATAGATCTCTTAGCCCCCAAAACTCGGTTTTTAGTATTTTACCACCAGTATCTTTAATTTTTTTTATCAAGTCATCATAATAGTCATCTGCTGACTTCTTAGATAGTTGACCACTTATAATAAAAACATTTTCGTACAACATTCTAATCCTTTCGGTTAAACTTTTAAAAGTTTAGCTATTTTTAAATAGCAAGGTTTTAAAATTAGGTTTATAACATTATTTAATAAATATTAAAGATATAATTTATAATAATGAATAATTTCAACCTCATTTTTCCAGGACAGGGTTCACAGACAGTAGGAATGGGTTTGGATCTCTACAAAAACCATAAAATAGCAAGGGATGTTTTTGATGAAGTAGATGAGGCATTGAATTTCAGACTTTCTAAAATTATTTTTGAGGGTCCCGACGAATCACTAAAACTTACAGTTAATACCCAACCAGCGATTATGGCAACTAGTCTTGCCGTAGTTAAGGTGCTTGAAGACGAACTTAAAAAGGATATTTCATCATTCTCTGAAGTTGTTTTAGGACATTCTTTGGGAGAGTATTCAGCATTATGTTCTATAAATTCTATCAGTATTAGTGAGACAGCTAAAATTTTGCAATTAAGAGGAAAAGCTATGCAAGAATCGGTGGGAGGAATAGAGACAAAAATGGTCGCAGTTATTGGTTTAGATATTGTAAATTTAGAAACTGAGCTTAGAAAATTTACACTTAACAAAAATGAAGTATGCGAAATCGCTAATGATAATTGTCCAGGTCAAATAATATTGTCAGGAACAAAAAACGCAATAGAGGAGTTTTCAATTATACTAAAGAAGATTGGTGCTAGATCTGTTATCGATTTAAATGTTAGCGCACCTTTTCATTGTAGCTTAATGAATGAGGCCTCTAAAATAATGAAAAAGGTTTTAGAAGTTACCGATTTAAAGAATCTCAATACAAAATTTATAAGTAATGTTAATGCAAAGTTTGAAAATGATACTAACAAAATTAAAAGTTTACTTATTGATCAGATTTCAAGTAGGGTAAGATGGAGAGAAAGCATACTTTTGGCTGAGAATACTGGCCCAAAAGTTTTTGTAGAGTTAGGAAATGGGAAAGTTTTATCTGGTATGAATAAGAGAATTTCAAAAAAAATATCATCTCAAAATCTAGCAGATATGAGAGGTATAGGGCAATTTATTGATTCAAATAAGGACATATTATGAAAAAAGCTTTGATTACAGGGGCAACAGGAGGAATAGGATTAGAAATTTGCAAATTTCTAGGGAATGATCACGAAATATATATTTTGGGAAGAAATGAAGAAAAATTAAAAAGTTTGTCTAATAAATTTTCATTTATTCAAGACTACTTTGTTTGCGATATTAGCAGTAGTGATAGTTTGACAGATTTTTTTGAAAAAATTTCAATGAAAAATTTACAAATCGATGTGTTAGTAAATAATGCTGGGGTAACAGATGACAGTCTTTTTTTGCGAATGGACTTAGAAAAATGGAACAAAGTAATAAATACTAATTTAAACTCAAACTTCATGATAAGTAATTTTTTCTCCAAACAAATGATTAAAAAAAAGTGGGGTAGAATTGTCAATATTTCATCTGTTGTAGGGCACACTGGAAATGCTGGTCAATCCAATTATACGGCATCCAAAGCAGGTATTATTGGGATGACAAAATCTATTGCGATTGAGCTTGCCAAAAGAAATATAACTGTAAATTCTGTTTCTCCTGGTTTTATAGATACTGAAATGACTGCAGCTTTAAGTGACGAACAAAAAGAATTTATTAAAAATAAAATTCCTCTTGCAAGAATTGGTAAGCCAGAAGA
>CENJ01058350.1_pt1 | contig 16582 bp, 15 predicted proteins | sample 356161 | NCBI WGS metagenome assembly CENJ01 (sample SAMEA2619531, study PRJEB7988) | marine metagenome | biome: marine biome (ENVO:00000447); feature: surface water layer (ENVO:00002042); material: "saline water (ENVO:00002010), including plankton (ENVO:xxxxxxxx)" | depth 5 m
GATTACAAATCAGCTGCTCTAGCCAGCTGAGCTACATCGGCAATTTTCCTTTCATTAATAAAAAAGGACCGCAAATTTATAAAAAGAAATTGTACGTCTGACAAACAGAGAAAAAAAATTAATTTTTCAACTGTAGTTTGCCTTTATACTTATTGATTTGTCTTCTCAAAGCGTTTACTGCTTCGTCTGTCGCAGCCTCAAAAGATTGGCATTTTTTCTTTGCAAAGAGTTCTTTACCAGGAATATTTAATTTGATTTCTACTAACTTATTATTATTAGAATTAGCTCTAATTATTTTTAAAATCACCTCTGATACTAGTATATTATCAAAGAACAAATTTAATTTATTGACCTTATAATTGATGAAATTAACTAATTGTTGATCTGCAGAAAACTGGATAGATTGAACTTTTACTTGCATATTTTTATTTTTTAACCCCTAGGATGAGATTGTTTGTGAATAGATTTTAATTTCTGAAACGAGTTATGGGTGTAGACTTGAGTGGCAGAAAGGTTTTCATGTCCTAAAATTTCTTTAATAGCATTTAAATCTGCACCATTATTTAACATGTGAGTAGCAAATGTATGCCTTAGAATATGGGGACTCTTTTTTTGTTTGCTTGACACCAAAGAAAGATAGTAATTTACTTTTCTATAAACAAACTTCTCATATAATTTATTGCCTTTGTCTGTAATAAAAAAAGGTTTAGTTTTTGGATATAAGTCACTTTTAATTTTTAAATAATCAATAACTAAAATGTTGGTAATAGAGCTCAATGGAATGATTCTTTCTTTATTTCTTTTACCCAAAACTTTAATCTCTTGATTTCTTATATCTCTATCATTTAACCCTATTAACTCAGAAAGCCTTATTCCAGTCTGATATAGCAATATCAAAATCAACTTATCTCTCTTCCCATTAAAAGATTCTTCAAATTTAAACTCTTCAAATAGGTTGGTAATTTCATCTTCCTTAATAAAAGTTGGCAACCTCTTATCAATTTTAGGTGTTTCCAAAAGCTGAACTGGCGAAGAATTAATGACTTTTTCTTTTTTTAAAAACTTATAAAGGGACTTTATTGTGCTTATTTTTCTTGCTACTGAAGATTTTGCTAAGCGTAGCTCTAATAATTCAACCATATAACTTCTTACATGAAGCATTTCAACAAAAGAAAGTGAAACTCCGTCGTAAACATTTGACAAATAGTTATCAAACTGAAGAAGGTCTGATTCGTAGGAGACAAGTGTGTGAACAGAATATCTTTTTTCTATTTTTAAGTACTCTAGGAAATTATTTATATAGTATATATTACTCAAAAAAAAATTAAAATTGATAAGTGTAATATAAAAAAAAAGAGGGCTTGAACCCTCCTAGATAAAAAATATTTTTTTAAAATACTATTCAGCAGCTTTTAATTTCTCCACATACTCTGCTTTAATAATTTGTTGTCTTCTAACAATTGATTTTTTAGTATACTCTTTTCTAGCTCTTAATTCTTTAAGGACTTGAGTTCTTTCAAATTTCTTTTTATACTTTTTAAGAGCTCTCTCAATAGACTCTCCTTCTTTAACAGATATTTGTAGCATTTTAAGGTTTTAAGGTTGGCAAATGTATACAATAAAAATAAATCTCCAAAAAGATATTTACTTATTTAATAATGTTCTTGATATTACTAATTTTTGAATTTCGGATGTCCCTTCTCCAATTGTACTCAATTTAGAATCTCTGTAAAATTTTTCAACTGGATAATCTTTAACATATCCATAGCCACCAAAAACCTGTAAAGCATCGTTAGATACTGAAACAGCGACTTCAGAAGCCTTATATTTTGCAATAGCTGAAAAATAACTGGATTTTTTATTATTTAGGATTTGAGAGGCTGCTTTAAACAATAATAGCCTAGAAGCCTCAATTTCAGTAGCCATATCTGCTAACTTAAAAGAAATCCCTTGAAACTTACTAATTTTTTTTCCAAATTGTTCTCTTTCTTTAGAATAGTTAATGGCAGCATTCATAGCTCCTTCAGCCATTCCCAAGGCCATAGCCCCAATAGAAATTCTTCCACCATCTAAAATTTTCATAGATTGAATAAACCCTTCTCCAATTTTTCCGATGATATTTTCTTCATGAACTCTACAATTATCGAAAATGACTTCTGCAGTTTCTGAAGCTCGCATACCCAACTTATCTTCTTTCTTACCAGCATTGAAACCTTCAGTACCTCTTTCGATAGCAAAAGCAGTCATCCCATGAGAATCTAGCAAATCTCCTGTTCTAACGATAACGACAATAATATCACTGGAAATTCCATGAGTTATAAAATTCTTTGAACCATTAATAACCCAATAATCTCCATCTTTTTCTGCCACACATTTCATTCTCATTGCATCTGAACCAGTATTAGGCTCTGTCAAACCCCAAGAACCAATCCATTCTCCAGAAGACAATTTAGGAAGCCATTTTTGTTTTTGACTTTCACTGGAGAATTTTAAAATATGATTAACACATAAAGAGTTATGGGCTGCCAGTGATAATCCAATGGCTCCACATACTTTTGAAATTTCTTCGATAATCAGTATATACTCAGTATAACCCAAGCCTGCTCCTCCGTATTTTTCTGGAACTAGTACTCCCATTAATCCCAGATTACCAGCCTTTTTAAATAACTCCACAGGAAAAATTTGATGTTCATCCCATTTATTAATATTAGGTCGAATCTCTTTACTGGCAAAATCTTCAACCATTTGTTGAATCATTAACTGTTGTTCAGAATAATCGAAATTCATTAATTTAATATTTTAAAATACTATTAATATTACTACTAACCTTTTGTAGTTTTTCTCTTCCTTTTAGAAATTCTATTTCTATTAAAAAACTAAACCCCATTACTTCTGCACCTTGATTAGAAAGTAATTTTGCAGCTGCCAATGCAGTACCTCCAGTAGCTAACAAATCATCATGAATAATTACCTTATCGCCAGAATTAATATCACCAACATTCATCTCAATAGAAGCACTTCCGTATTCCAAATCATAATCCAGTCCAACTGTTTTATAAGGTAACTTTCCCTTTTTTCGGATTAAAATGAAAGAAATATTATTCTTTATACTCAATGGGAGACCAAATAAAAAACCCCTACTTTCGACACCCACGATATGCGTAATTTCAGGACTTATTGATTTAGACAGTTCATTGACAATTTCTGAACATAATAAAGGATTTTTAAGGACAGGGGTAATATCTTTAAAAACAATTCCTTTCTTAGGGAAATCATAAACATCTCTAATATGCTTTTTTATCTTATTTGTAATGTTCAAATTATGATTTTTAAATCGTTAGGTAAGATACAATTTTAATATATAATTCATCACTTATAATATGAATTTTCAAGAGTTCATCCAATGATTTATAAAGTCCATGTTGCTTTCTGTAGCTTACTATTGAATTAGCGATATTCCATTTTATGTAAGGGTGTTTTTTGAGTTGATCAATACTGCAAGTGTTGATATTGATTTGGTTGATTGAAGAGTCTCTAATCTCTAAAAACTTACTGAAAGAATCATAAAGACTATCGCTTATACTATAAACTTCTTTTAGCTGCTCCAAATTATTAAAGCCTCCCAATAAATTCCTGTATTTAACAACTTGACTGGCTCTTTTTGATCCAATCCCCTTTAGTTGTTTCCATTGGGAAGTGTCTGATAAATTAATATTTAAAACGAAATTATTATGAATTCTCCAACTTTGTTTTGTTTCATAAGATTTATTTGGAATAATTATTTTCAGCGTATTTATGTCAAGATTAATTTTCTTCAAATCATTATCAGACCACCATCTACTGCTTTTTAATTGCTCAACGTTTTTAAAATTATATGAAAGGTAATAATAGAATCTACCATCTTTTTTTTCATAATAAATAGTGTCAAAAAATTTATTTATATCATAATTTGGCTTTTGTTCACTTTCAATAAATAAAAATGATTTTAAATTAATTGTCTTATCAATCGATTTAGGAAACTCGACAATTGTATCTAACATTATCTTATGATTATTGGTAAAGGCATAGCAACTAAACAATTGTTTTTTGCTTACAAAACTGTCTAATTTCAACTTATAATTATCAATTATTCTTATCTGTTTATTGGAAAAACCTAATAAAATCCAATCATTATTATTCCAAAAGTTGGGGTTTTTATTGTAAGGGATTTGAATTTTGAATTCTTTCATTTCAACTTTGGAAATGGACGAACCTTGTAATACTTCTAAAGAACTTAATTCAGAATTATAATTTTGAATATAAAAGAGATAGACAAAATAAATCCCAATAATTAAAAACATAAAGATGATTCCTCTTCTTTGAGCAGGAGAGTAACTTAAATTATTTTTCATTGATTAAACCAACTATACTAAATGCCATCTTTTATGGCTTTTAAATATCTATTTAGTTGTTTCTTCACAATAGGAAATAAGAAATACAAACCTACCATATTAGGAAAAACCATAGCGAAAATCATAGCATCTGAAAAAGCCCAAATTGAATTCATACTTGCAGCAGCTCCAATTATAACAAATAATAAAAAAAGTAGTTTATAAGTTAAGTCTGCTGCTTTTCCTCTTCCAAATAAATATTTCCAAGATTGAAGACCATAATAAGACCATGAGATCATAGTTGAAACGGCAAATAACACTACAGCAACTGTAAGAAATACATCAGAATAAGGAATATATTTTGCAAAAGCCATTGACGTAATTCCAGCACCTTCATAGGGAATACCATCAATTAATACAGTTCCATTAGTTCCTCCATACTCGAAAGCACCTCCAAAATTGAAAATAATAATAACAAGTGCAGTCATGGTACATATCACAACTGTATCAATAAAAGGTTCTAATAATGCTACGAGACCTTCAGAAGCTGAATATTTTGTTTTTACTGCAGAATGTGCTATCGATGCAGATCCTGCACCTGCCTCATTAGAAAATGCAGCTCTTTTAAAACCTACTAATAAAACTCCTATTATTCCACCAACTCCAATAGCCTTTGGATTGAATGCTTGTGAAATTATTAAACTTACAGCATCATCGACAAGAGTAATATTAATTAAAATAATATAAATACATGACAATAGATAAAGCACTGCCATAAAAGGAACAATCTTCTCAGTTACTGAAGCAATTCGTTTAATCCCCCCAATAATAATAATCCCAACCAAAAAGGCCAAAATAATTCCAATAAAAGCACCAGCACTATTACTTTGTAATCCCATTAAATCTTTAATGACAATCGTTGCTTGATTGGATTGTGCAGCGTTTCCTCCACCAAAGGAACCACCAATACAAAATACAGCAAATAAAGCTGCTGTAATCTTTCCTAGCACATTAAATCCTTTTTCTTTTAACCCCTTACTCAAATAATACATAGGGCCACCATATACAGTGCCATCTTTACCAATGTCTCTATACTGAACACCAAGAGTACATTCTACAAATTTTGTAGACATTCCCAGCAATCCACAAACTATCATCCAAAATGTAGCACCTGGACCGCCCAAAGCAATGGCAAGAGCTACTCCTGCAATATTTCCATTTCCTACTGTGCCAGATACCGCTGTTGCTAATGCTTGAAAATGTGTAACCTCACCCTCTTTACTTTCATCTGAAATAGTATCTACTATATCTCCATCAATTGATAGTTCTTCATTCCCTGAGACTGATTGATCTATATGATCATATTTTCCTCTAACAACTCCAATAGCTTTAACAAAGTATTTGATATTAGGAAACCCAAAATATATTGTGAAAAATAGTGCACTTAAAACCAAAAGTATTATTACAAATGGAGCCCCTGAAAAAACTTCAAAGAAAACAATATTAGAAACTAAATCTGAAAAAGGTTGAAAAGCTTGATCAATCCTTTGATCTAAACCAATACCACTAGTATTTTCAGTATTAGCAAAAAATAAGTTAGGAAGAAGAGTAAAAAAAATAGAGCTGATTTTAAATTTCATTATTTTTTATTTGTTGGTCCATGATAGATATTCCCTCTAAAAAGTCAACTGGGTTATATCCAAAATCTTTAATAGCTTTATCAATTATAAAGCCTGTAACCAATGGTCTTTTTGCAGGTTGATTCAATGATGCTGTACTAATAGGATTAATTAAAGACTTATCTAATTTATAAAAATCTGCGACTATATTGACTAATTCCAATATGCTGTAGGTTTTAGGGCCTGAAAGATGATAAACTCCAAATGCAGAATGATCTACTATAGAAATGCATCCTTTTGCCAAGTCTTCCGCAAATGTAGGAGAACGAAACTGATCATTGATAACATTTATACAATTACCATTATCCATTTCTTTCTTAGCCCACAGAACTAAATTTGAACGACTCATATTATCAGTAATTCCATAAATAATTATAGTTCTAGCAATACTCCATTTAGTCATAGTCTTTTGTACAATTCTTTCTGACTCTAATTTTGATTTGGCATAAAAGTGAAGTGGGTTAGGAGAGTCTTCCTCAGAGTAAGGTCCTGAATTTCCATCAAAAATAAAATCAGTACTTAATTGAACCAAATGGGCTTTAATTGACTCGCTTGCAGTTGCAATATATTCCACTGCTTTAACATTAATATTCCAGCAATCTTCTTGATTCAGCTCACAAGCATCTACATTGGTCATTGCAGCACAATTAATTACAGCATGAGGCTGTAAAGTATTAAAAATATGATAAACTTCGATTTTGTTGGTAATGTCTAATTCAAGATATTGGTAACCCAACTTCTTTAATAACCTATTAGGTCCTTTTGCAGTAGCAATGAGTTCAATATCTTTTCTTTTTACTAGCTGGTATACAATTTTCTGACCTAAAAGACCATTTGACCCGGTTACTAAAACTTTTACTTTATCCATAAGAAATATTGAGTTTTATGTATTATTTAAAGTCCCAAACAGTTTTTCTTTTTTTTCTCCATTTTAGCTTATCAATATTCTCCAAAAAATAAGCCAATGGGAAATATATTAAAAGTGGACTGCCAAGAGTGACAAAGCTTAAATAAATAAAAAATTTTCTAACCAGTGCAGGGTTGATTCCAAAAACACTTCCCAACCACTCACAAACTCCGAATGCTTTTTTTTCAAAGAAACCATAAATGCTGTTAAGAATTGGAAAATAAAAGTTCATAGTAATTATATTATAAATATTTAGACATTTGAATTTGAATTGAAGATGCTACATCTCTAGCTTTAGATGCAAATTGAGTATCTTTTCCAGCATAAATAATCCCTCTTGAAGAATTAACTAATAATCCTACCTCATTATTTAATCCATTTTTAATAACATCATCTAAATTGCCTCCCTGAAATCCTATTCCGGGTATTAAAAGAAAGTGATGGGGGATTAATTTTCTAATTTCTATTAAATCTTGAGATTGAGTTGCCCCAATCACATACATAGTATTTTCAGTGTTTCCCCATTTGCTAGAAGAACTTATTACCTCATTAAAAAGCTGACGGCCATTATCAAGATTTAAATATTGAAAAGAACTGGAGCCCTTATTGCTTGTGAGTCCTAAAATAATAGTCCATTTGTTAGTATAATTTAAAAATGGTGTTATGGAATCTAAACCCATATAGGGTGCAACTGTGATAGCGTCAAAACTATAAGTAGAAAAAAAAGTTTCTGCATATTTTTTAGATGTATTACCAATATCTCCTCTTTTAGCATCAGCTATAGTAAAAATATTTTTTGGAATATATTGAATTGTTTTTTCTAAACTTTTCCAACCATTAACTCCCATGGCTTCATAAAAAGCAATATTGGGTTTATAAGCAACACATAAATCTTTCGTTGCATCAATAATTCTTTTATTAAATTCAAAAATAGGATCTTCATATTCTAATAAAAATGAAGGAATTCTTTTAATGTCAGTATCTAATCCGATGCACAAAAAAGATTTTTTTGTTCTTATTTGAGCTATAATTTCTGATTTATTCATGACTCATCAAATTTACTCTCATTCAACCTCTCAGCATTTTCAGCCATAATTAATGCATCAATCATGTCCTGAATATCTCCGTTCATAAAATTAGATAGATTATAAATTGTTTTATTAATCCTATGGTCAGTAATTCTTCCTTGAGGATAGTTATAAGTTCTTATTTTTGCAGATCGATCTCCAGTTGAAACAAGTGATTTCCTCTTGTCTGCGCGTTCCTTGTCCAATTTTTCTGCTTCTGCTTGATAAAGTCTAGACCTAAGCACTTGAAGTGCTTTTTCATAATTTTTATGCTGAGATCGTCCATCTTGGCATTCTACTACAGTAAGCGTTGGAAGATGGGTTAACCTTACAGCAGACTCTGTTTTATTAACATGTTGTCCCCCTGCTCCAGATGCTCTAAAAGTATCTTTTTTAACATCTGTCAAATTTAATTCAAAATCAACTTCTTCAGCTTCAGGAAGCACTGCCACTGTTATAGCAGAAGTATGTACTCTTCCCTGGGATTCAGTTTCAGGGACTCTCTGAACTCTGTGTACCCCAGATTCAAATTTTAGCTTTCCATACACTTCATCACCTGAGATACTTAAAGAAATTTCTCTAAACCCTTTAGTCCCTCCGGCATTAGAATTAAGCACATCAAAAGACCAAGATTTTTCTTTGAAAAACATAGAAAACATCCTAAAAATATCTTCAACAAAAATACATGCTTCGTCACCTCCAGTTCCAGCCCTAATTTCCATAATTACGTTCTTGTTATCGTCGGGGTCTTTTGGAATTAAAAGCCATTTAATTTTTTCATCAAGCTCAACTTTTGATTGTTGGAACTCTTCAAGCTCTGCTCTAGCCATTTCCTTGAACTCTGGATCTTTTTCAGTCTGAATTATTGACTTTGCACTTTCAATATTTGCAAGAATATCTTTATATGAATGATAAACCTTTACAATTTCGCTTAACTCTTTATATTCTCTATTTAATCCAACATACCTTTCCATATCTGAAATGATTTCTGGATCAACCATTTGTTTACCTATTTCATCAAATTTGAATGAAATTTGTTCTAATTTATTTAATAATCCTTGGTCACTCATTAGTAAGTAAATTCTCCTTTTTCTGAAGATATTGTCAATTTTTTTGAAGAAGACTCCTCCACTCTACCGACTTGTTTAGCCTCTAAATTAAAATTACTACAAATATGTATGATGGAATCAATATTTTTTGGATGAGTATAAATTTCCATTCTATGACCCATATTAAAAACCTTATACATCTCTTCCCACGAAGTATTAGACTCTTTTTGTATAAGATCAAATAATGGAGGAACTTTGAAAAGGTTATTTTTAATAATATGATTGCTATCAACAAAATGAAGAATTTTAGTTTGTGCTCCTCCACTACAATGAACCATTCCATTTATGTCTTTCCTATGCTTTTCTAATATTTTCACCATTACTGGAGCATAGGTTCTTGTAGGTGACAATACAAGTTTGCCAGCATCGAGAGAAATATTATTAATTTCGCTTGTTAATGACTGAGAACCGGAATAAACCAATTCAGGCGAAATACTATTATCGTAGGATTCAGGATATTTTTCGGCTATATATTTATTAAAAACATCATGTCTAGCAGAAGTCAGCCCATTACTTCCCATTCCTCCATTATAGGTTTTTTCATAGTTTGTTTGGCCAAAAGATGACATGCCAATTATTGCATCTCCAGGTTGAATATTTTTATTAGAAACTACATCTCTCCTTCTCATTCTTGCTACTACAGTAGAGTCAACAATAATGGTTCTTACCAAATCTCCTACATCGGCAGTTTCACCACCGGTTGAATGAACATTTAACCCAAATGATCTTAATTCTTCCAATATTTCTTCTGTGCCTTGAATTATAGCAGCAATAACTTCACCTGGAACTTTGTGTTTATTTCTTCCAATAGTTGATGATACTAATATATTGTCAACCGCACCCACACAAAGCAAATCATCTAAATTCATAATTAATGCATCTTGAGCAATCCCTTTCCAAACAGAAATATCTCCTGTTTCCTTCCAATATGCATAAGCTAAAGAAGATTTAGTTCCAGCGCCATCAGCATGCATCACAATACAATGCTCTTTACTATTTGATAAATAATCTGGTACTATTTTGCAAAAGGCTTTAGGGAAAATCCCTTTTTCAATGTTTTTTATAGCATTGTGAACTTCTTCTTTTCCTGAACTAACACCTCTTCGGGCATATCTAGAATCATCTTTCATGAAAATTGTATCCCATAGGACGAATAAAAATTATTTACTAATTATCATTAGGAACGAAATCAAAATTTAAAACAATAAATTGAGTTCTTCTATTTTTTTGATGTGCAGCTTCTTGTTCCTCATTAGTAGAAAGTTTAGAAATTGCATCGCACTCTAAACCTTTCATTCTTGGTGTCTCTTCACCATATCCTACGGCTTTCATTCTTTCTGATGGAATTCCCTTAGAAACTAAATAGTCAACACATGATTGAGCTCTTCTTTGAGATAATTTTTGATTATAATCGTCTCCCCCTCTACAATCGGTGTGGGCTTGAAGTTCAATAACTATTGTAGGATTATCTATCAAAGTATTATATAAAAAATCTAATGAATCTTCAGAGTTTAGTTCATTATTTACCAATAACTCAGCCTTATCTAAAGCATACTGAACTTCTGGGAAGTCTATTGGCTTTTCGCCAATAGGTTGAACCTCGAATGGATCGAAAAATGTTTTATTATCTTCTAAATTAAATGTAGAAAATTTAGATTTTCTTACTAAGAAACTATCTTTTTGACATTCAACTTCATAAATTAGATTATGGTCAATATATCTTTTGCCTTCAGAAATTTCGTTAAATAATATGGTTCCATCAATGTCAGTAGTTTGAACATATTCTTCTTTAATTCCTCCATTTGTGTCGATGGCTGTAACTTTGACAGTAGCTCCAGGAACAGGATCCCCACTTTCTGAATTGGTTACTTCAACATAATATTTCAATAAAACTGGAGGAACATTAAAATTAAAAATATCATCATGTCCTCTTGTTCCTTCTCTAGAGGATGAAAAAACTCCTCTTCTGTCAGTATTTCTTTCCAAAATAATACCAAAATCATGTTCAGGGGAATTTAGAGGATATTTTAAATTTTCAACATCTCCCCATTTGTTTTCACCCAAACTAGATGCTTTAAACATATCAAGTCCTCCGAAACCTTCGTAACCATCAGATGAAAAGTACAAATCTCCATTATCTGATAAATATGGGAACATTTCATCATCTTGAGTATTTATGGAGGAGCCTAAATTAATTGGCGTCATCCAATTCTCTTCTCGAAAATCATATTCTGAAATCCACAAGTCGTGCGCTCCAAAACCACCAGGAAAATCTGCAGAGAAAATCATAACTTTCATTTCAGAATCCATTGCTGGGTGACCACATGAAAGAGTATCAGCTCCGTCAGGCTTAAGGTTGACTTTTTTACTCTGAGTCCAAGAATCGCCTTTTCTTTCAGAATAGAAAATTTCGCAACCTAAATCCACTTTCTTCATTCGTGGACAACGTGTAAAATATATTTGATCACCACTTGGGGATAAAACAGAAGGTCCTTCATTATCTTTGGAATTAATGGAAGAAGGAAGTAATTGTGGCTCACTCCATTTACCATTATTATCCCTAGTTGTAGACCAAAGGTCCATAAAACTATCTCCTGTTCTAGAATCAATTCCGTCACCATTGGAGCCATCTCGAGCAGAAACAAAAATTATGGTATTATGATTGATATCTCCCCAAGCAGGAGAATAATCATAATGTTCAGAATTAATTTGTCTTTCATTTAGAATTATGTGCTTTGTTCCATTTCTAACCCATTCTGCATGATTTTCACATGATGAAAGTAAGTTGTTGGCATGTCTGTCATCTGGATAAATCTCTAAATATTTTCTAATATTTTCAGCCGCTGATTCATATTCACCTTCCTCAACTAGAACATCAGCTAGAAGAATATAAACTTTAGGATGATCTTTTTGATATTTGAGCTTCATTGCTCTTTTATAATAGGTTTCCGCTTGAGCAGGTTCTATATCTAACCTGTAACATTCTGCAATTTGAAAATTGATTCTACCTTTTTCTTGGATATCTTTTTCTTTAACCTCTCCTTTTTTATATAAATCTATTGCATCGAAATATGCTTCATTTTTAAAATTGATATCCGCCTGAACGATAAATGGATTTTGACTTTGAGAAAAATTGATTTCAGTGATAGCAAAAAACGAAAAAATAAATAAAATTTTAATGATAAATTGATAAACTTTATCCGTACAAGAATGGATCATAACTATTTGTTTAATGCTAAAATAACTATTTATTTTCTTAAAAAATCAAAAAAAAACAAATTTCATCGTTACAATTTCCTAAAATTAATATGACATTTTCTTCTTAGAATAGTGTTTAGTTAACACTAAGTAACAATTTTGTTAATAAATAATAGTCAATTATAGCCACTAATAAATATGAAAAAACTTTTTAAAATTTATATTTGTTTAGTAATCATATTAGATACTTATTAAAATGAAAAAATCAAAATTAGAATACATTTGGTTGGATGGATATACTCCCACTCAAAACATGAGAAGTAAAACCAAAATAGTAAATGATTTTAGTGGGAAATTAGAAGATTGTCCTATTTGGTCTTTTGACGGAAGTTCTACCAAACAAGCAGAAGGAAATTCGTCAGATTGTCTTCTCAAACCAGTTGCATGTTATCCTGACCCTGTTAGAGAAAATGGGTTTTTAGTGATGACAGAGGTGCTTAATGCTGATAGTTCTCCTCATCCATCAAATGCAAGAGCTAAAATTGATGATGATGATAATGATTTTTGGTTTGGATTTGAACAAGAATATTTCATAATGGATGTCAATACTCAACTACCTTTAGGATTCCCAGTTGGTGGATACCCTGGCCCTCAAGGAATGTATTATTGCTCTGTAGGTGGAAGAAACACACATGGAAGACATTTGGTAGAAGAACACGCTGATATTTGCATAGAAGCTGGCATTAATATTGAAGGTATTAATCAAGAGGTAGCTAGTGGTCAATGGGAATTTCAGCTGTTTGCAGAAGGAGCAAAAAAAGCCGGAGATGAAATGTGGATTGCAAGATATATTTTAGACAGACTAACAGAAGACCATGGATATTATATAGAATACCATCCAAAGCCAGTTAAAGGAGACTGGAACGGATCTGGAATGCATGCAAACTTCTCTAACTCATTACTTAGAACTTGTGGATCTAAAGAAATCTATGAAAAAGTATGTGAAGCGTTCAGGCCTGTGACCAAAGAACACATATCAGTTTATGGACAGTTCAATGAACAGAGATTGACTGGACTTCATGAAACTGCAGCAATTACAGACTTTAGCTATGGAGTTTCTGATAGAGGTGCTTCTATTAGGATACCCATTATCACCGTTGAGAAAGGCTGGAAAGGCTGGTTAGAAGATAGAAGACCTGCATCTAACGGAGATCCTTACAAAATAGCTGGACGAATTATTGAGACTGTTAAAACTGCTGAGGTTTAAAAACTCAATTTTATAAAACCTTCTTAGACTTATTTTTCTTTTTTGAAGATGTTATAGAATTTATTTCATCTTCAAAAGCAGCTGTTTTAATATCATCTTGAATTTGCTGTGAGGCATCCCTAAGTTGTCTCATTCCTCTTCCAAGAGTTCTAGCCATTTTAGGAATACTTTTGGATCCAAAAAATAATAAAACTATTAGGAATACAAATATTAACTCTCCAGCGCTTATACCCTCAAGAATTAAAAATCGTAACATTAAGAATTGATTTTATTCTTAGATAAATCAACCACCAATGGAGTCGCTATAAATAGTGATGAATAAGTTCCTATTACGACACCCACCATTAAAGCAAATGCAAAACCTTTAATAGACTCTCCACCAAATATGAAAATAGTTAATAAAACTAAAAATGTACTTAAAGATGTATTAATAGTTCTTGAAAGAGTACTGTTTAGAGCTTTATCAACTACTTGAACTGCAGAAGATTTTTTATGAAGTATGGAATATTCTCTAATCCTATCAAAAACTACCACAGTATCGTTAATTGAATAACCTACAACAGTTAATATGGCAGCAATAAATGCTTGATCAATTTCCATCGAAAAGGGAACAATATTATAAAAAATTGAAAATAGTCCTAATACCACTAGTACATCATGAAACATAGCTATTAAGGCTCCTAAACCAAATTGCCATTTTCTAAATCGATATGCTATATATATGAATATGATAAATAGTGAAAATAAAACAGCAAGAAAAGAACCTTTGATTAACTCATCAGATATTTGACTCTCAACGCCTCTAGATGTTAATAAACTATAAGTCATGGCTTCATCAGAATCTTCTTCATTATAATATCCCATATCATTAAATGCTTGTGCTAGGGAAGCATCGATTCTAGCTACTTTTTCTTTGTTTTTAATAACTGCCTTTTCAAGAAATTTAGTGGTAATTTCAAGAGTATAAGCATTATCAACAGTTTTAACTTCAGGAGCTACATTATTTCCTTCGTCATTAACACACCTTTCACTTATAGCATTTCTTACAGCTGATTTATCAATTTTTTCAGAAAATTCTACTCTGTAAGTTCTACCTCCAGTAAATTCTACTCCCCCATCAAGACCTCTAGTAACTAAAGAAAAAATACCAAATCCGACAATTAAAGCAGAAAATACATAGAATACTTTTCTCTTCTTTAAAAACTTAATAGTGCTTCCAGTAAATAAATTTTCTGTGAATTTTCTTGAGAAAAAGACCTCTTTTTTTCTATCTAATAGATAAGAGAATATTAATCTAGTTATGAAAATCGCAGAAAAAAGAGAAGTGAAAACACCAATGATTAATGTAGTTGCAAACCCTTGTATAGGGCCAGAACCAAAGTAGGCCAATACTAAAGCAGTGAGAAGAGAAGTAACATTCGCATCTATGATTGCAGAATAAGCATGTTTATAACCATCCTGAATCGCTAGTTTAATCCCTTTTCCATTTTTTAATTCCTCTCTAATTCTTTCATAGATAAGAACATTTGCATCAACGGACATTCCAATTGTCAATACTAAACCTGCAATTCCAGGAAGAGTAAGTGCAGCTCCTAATGAGGCAAGAGTTCCAATAATAAAAAATACATTGGCTATGAGTGCGACATTAGCAACCCATCCAGCTCTTTTGTAATAAAAAATCATGTAAAACAAAACCAATAAAAAAGCAAAAAAGAAAGACCAAAGACCAGAATTTATATTTTCTTCACCTAATGAAGGCCCTACAATAGCTTCGTCAACAATTACAGAAGGAACTGGTAAAGATCCAGCCTTTAATATATTAGCTAAATCTTGTGCTTCCTCAATAGTCTCAAAGCCACCCGATATTTCAGTATTTCCTCCAGATATTTTTTGTCTAATAAAAGGGGAAGAAAACACTTGATCATCCAAAACTATTGCAATTACTTTACCTACTTTTTGCTCTGTCCATTTAGACCAAACATCTGCAACATTAGAGTTAAAAGATAACGCAACCGAAGGCTTAGACTCATTGTCAAAACTTTGTGAAGCATTTATTACATCTTCACCATTAATTTTAGGTTCACCACTAGTAGGAATCTCAATTGCCATAAGAGTATGTCCCGTAAAACTTTGAGAAGTTTCGTATTCACTAACATCTCTAGACCACAAGAACTTGTGCCTACGTAAATTAAAAATATCTCTTGCCATTTTTGACTTGAGCATAGAGTTGATTTTGGCAGTATCAACAGCCTTGGCGACCCCGATATATGGGCTATTGGAAGAATGAATAAACCAAAGAGTTCCATTTAGTATTTTTCCATCTGCTAACATTATAGAATCCTCTAAGGCTTTCTCAATAGATTTTTCCTCAATAATAGAATCATTGATTTTTTTCTCTTTCATGTAAATAGCTAAATCAACTTCGTTTAGAGAACTTAAAGAGTCATCCGAAATTTCAAAAAAGTCAGAATTAATTTCGTTGGTATTATTTTTAGAAACAGCTTTGTTTAGTTGTAAAAATTCATCTGTCCAATCAGAATGAGCACCATCCCAAAATTCTAAACTTGCAGTAGATTGTAATAAATTTCTGATTCTATTTTTATCTTTTGCTCCTGGAAGTTCAATTTGGAGCCTTCCAGAAACAGCTAATTTTTTAATATTAGGTTGACTAACTCCAAACTTATTGATTCTAGATTCAATAATTCTGTGTGTTTTTTCAATAGCGTCTTGACTTAAATCTCTTAGTGTTTGTATAATTAAGTCATTTTTATTAGAAGAGGTTTTTTCAACAGAATTTATATCCATGTAGTCCTTTAAACCATTACTAAAAAAAATCATTGGAGGATTCTTGGGATAAAGATTTTTGTAGTGAGCGTAAAAAAGTCCAATAAAATCATCATTGTCTGCATCTAATAAAGTTGTTCCCTCTTTGAAATCTTTCAATGCGGAATTAAATGGATTTTTAAAAGATATTTTAGAAGAATT
>CENJ01012840.1_pt1 | contig 16575 bp, 11 predicted proteins | sample 356161 | NCBI WGS metagenome assembly CENJ01 (sample SAMEA2619531, study PRJEB7988) | marine metagenome | biome: marine biome (ENVO:00000447); feature: surface water layer (ENVO:00002042); material: "saline water (ENVO:00002010), including plankton (ENVO:xxxxxxxx)" | depth 5 m
ATTCACCTTCATATTCACCTTCATATATGACAACACGCTCATATATGACGTCACGCTAAAGACATTAGGTCGCACATGGCAGGAAGAATGGTCAATGTGATTTGCAATCCGCCTGATTCGTCATAAAATAGTATCTCATAAATACTTTATCTATTACATATTCTGATGCTTGGATGTTTCGGAAACATGTGAAAAGGAGAAGCCGTTGTCAGACTTACCGGTAAATGAGGTAAACACCCTTCAGGGCTGGGCACTTGCGCCCGCAGAGCGTGAAGGTATGGAATATGATGTTGTTATTGTCGGCGCAGGCCCTGCGGGTCTATCGGCAGCTATCCGGCTGAAGCAACTTGCCGAAGAAGCGGGCAACGAAATTTCGGTTTGTGTGTTGGAAAAAGGGTCTGAGGTCGGCGCACATATTCTGTCCGGTGCTGTTATTGACCCGCGCGGCATGAATAAATTATTCACTGATTGGAAAGAGCGTGGGGCGCCTCTTGAAACGCCCGTAACCAGCGACCGCTTTTTGTGGCTCGGACACTCGGGCGCCTTACCATTGCCGAATATTATGCTACCGCCACTGATGAAAAATCACGGCAATTATATTGCCAGCCTCGGAAACGTCACGCGTTGGCTTGGTGAACAGGCCGAAGCGCTTGGCGTTGAGATTTATCCCGGCTTTGCAGCTGCTCAATTGCTGTTTGATGATAATGGTGCCGTGCGCGGGGTGGCAACCGGGGATATGGGGGTATCTAAAGAAGGCGGCAAGAAAGATGGCTGGATGCCCGGTATGGAACTCCTTGCCAAATACACGCTCCTGGCTGAAGGTGTGCGTGGGTCTTTATCCAAGGCGACGATTTCCCATTTTGAACTGGATAAAGATGCCGACCATCAAAAATATGGCATTGGCATAAAAGAATTGTGGCAGGTGGCGCCGGAGAAATTCAAGTCAGGCTATGTTCAGCATACGCTCGGCTGGCCGCTCGATAACAAAACCGGGGGCGGTTCGTTCCTTTATCATTTTGGAGATAATTATGTCTCTATCGGTTTTGTGACGCATTTGAATTATCAGAACCCTTATTTGTCGCCTTATGATGAATTTCAACGCTTTAAAATGCACCCTGCTATTCGCGAGACGCTGGAAGGCGGCAAAAGAATTTCATATGGCGCCCGCGCGATTACAGAAGGCGGCTATCAGTCTGTTCCAAAACTTGTATTCCCGGGCGGAGCTTTGTTAGGTTGTGCTGCCGGATTTGTGAATGTACCGAGGATTAAGGGCAGTCACAATGCTATGGAAAGTGGGATGATGGCGGCAGATGCTGCATTTGAGGCCATTACTGCCGGACGGGCACTAGATGAATTGACCGCTTATCAGGAAGCTTATGATGCCTCGGATATTAAAAAAGAGCTGAAAGTCGTCAGAAATGTGAAACCGCTTCTGTCTAAATTCGGGACATTTCTTGGGACGATTCTGGGTGGTTTTGAAATGTGGATGCGGACACTCAAAATTGGTCTGCCATATACGCTGAGCCACGGCAAACCAGATCATGCGGCTCTCAAAAAGGCATCTGCCAGCAAGCCGATTGATTATCCCAAACCTGATAACATTGTTGCCTTTGATAAACTGTCTTCGGTATTTCTGTCAGCAACCAATCATGAGGAAGACCAGCCTGCACATTTGACACTCAAAGATGCGAGTGTTCCGGTAGAGGTTAATCTTCCTGATTTTGCTGAACCCGCACAACGCTATTGCCCTGCCGGGGTCTATGAAATTGTCGGGGAGGAAGCAGGAGAGGAACCTCGACTGCAGATAAATGCTCAAAATTGTGTGCATTGTAAAACATGTGATATTAAATGTCCGTCTCAGAACATTAATTGGGTCGTTCCGGAAGGCGGCGGGGGGCCGAACTATCCGAATATGTAATACGCTTCTTATTGGAGCGTTTAAGCGGAGAGCATAAAACATCATGTCAGGTCAAAAATCATCTGTTTTGACAAAACTGCGCTTTTTGATGCCTGTCATTTTAGGGGCAGTCATCTTTACCATGCTTGTCGTGATGCCGTTCTTGCGCTCACGGTCTTTGCCGCTATTACAAGATATCGGCCCGTCTCTAACGGGACATATTTTGGCTGGGAGCTTTGCACATGAGCAAAAGGATTTGTCTGCCGCCATTAAATATTATGAGGTGGCTCTCAGTGTAAACCCTGACGACCCTGCCTTATTGGAAAAGCTTTTTAGCCTTTATATGTCCGCCGGAGATATGACCAAAGCATCAGACCTTGCGCCGCGCCTGATAGATTTAAAACAGGATGTTCAGCAAGCAAGATTGGTTCTGGCGGTAGAGAAATTCAAAGATAAAAAATATGCTGAAGCCGAAACCATAATTCAGCAAACGCGGGATGATCCCTTTTCGGTTTTCGTGAAAAACATGTTTTTAATGTGGTCCGCCTATGGGCAGGGGGACAAAGACGGCGCCCGCGCTCATGCTGATGCCTTACTTGACCTCAAAACACTCGATACGCTTGCAAGCTGGAACATTGCCCGACTTTATGAGGCTTTAGGCGATGATGAGAGCGCCAATGATTTGTTTGTAGCTGTCATAAAGAAAAATGCGATGAAGGGGAGCAGCTTCTTTTCTGATTATATGGGCTTTCTTGTCAGTCAAGATCGAGGTGATGAAGCTATGATGCTTTTAGAAAGCCACCTTCCACAAAAAGACAAAACACCTTACACCCTTGATGCCTATCGTGTTGTGGAAACCCCTAAAAAACGCGCAGTGTTGTCTCCCGCTGAGGGATTGTCTATGGGGTTGATGGAGTTGGGGGTGCTGTTTAGCGGAGAACTACCTTCTGAAATTACTTTGCCTTATCTGCATCAAGCGCTGTGGCTGGATCGCACATCTGACAAAGCGCGCGTTGTGATTGGTGAGTTATTGTCTGGCATGGGTGATGAGACCCGCGCACTGGATATTTATGGTGATGTCACATCAAACTCCATATCTTTGACTTTCGCGCGCTTGTCCGAAGCTAGAATTTTGGAAAATTTGGGGCGTAAAGCTGAAGCTCAAATTTTGCTTGAGACCATTGCAAAAAATGAAACCCATTCATTTACCCTTCAATCCTTGGCAGATTTTTATCGTCGAGATGAACAAATGGCCAAGGCTGAAAAGATATATACTCAACTGATCTCCCAACTTGGAGAAGAAAATAGCTCAAATTGGGAGCTTTATTTTTATCGTGGCATCACGCTGGAGCAACAGGATAGATGGGACGAAGCTGAAGCAGATTTGCTGAAAGCCAGACGACTTTCAGGTAACCAACCGTTTGTTCTCAATTATCTCGGCTATAGCTGGATAGATAATGGCGTTAATCTTTATCAGGGACTGGAGATGATTAAGAAAGCGGTGGCGCAGGAACCACGCAACGGCTTCTTTGTTGACAGTCTGGGATGGGCATTTTATCGCATGAAGGATTTTCGGGCTGCGGTGCAATTTTTGGAGAAAGCAACCGAGTTGGAGCCGGATGATCCCGAAATTATCGATCATTTGGGTGACGCATTGTGGCAATCAGGGCGGCAAATTGAGGCCCGTTATCAATGGCGTCGTGCTTTAGCACTTGAAGATGACACGACAAAGCAAAAGGAAATCGAAGATAAAATCGATCATGGTGTCATTCAAGATGCCTCAGGGCCCGGACCCGCAATCTGACAGTTGAATGACCGATAGCTTCTTATTTTCGAAAACGGCAAACGCGAAAATTAATCTCAATCTTTCAGTTTTGGGAAAAAGACCCGACGGGTATCATGCACTTGATAGCCTCGTAACATTTGCGGCGTTGGGGGATGAATTGTCGGTTTCGTCTTCAGATGAGTTGTCACTCACCTATAAGGGCGCATTTGCTTCGGACCTAAAGTCTTCATTTGTTGTACAAGCAGATGATCTTGTTTTGAAGGCTGCAAAAGCTCTTCAGCAAGAGAGTGGAACATTAATGGGGGCATTATTGCAGTTAACCAAATCAGTCCCGCTTGGCGCCGGATTGGGAGGTGGGTCGGCAGATGCTGCTGCGTGTTTGCGTTTGCTCAACAGTTTCTGGAAACTTGATTGGTCATTGGAAGCTTTGATGACCTTAGGTGCACAAATCGGTTCAGATGTCCCTGCTTGTGTGATGAATGCGCCTTGCAGGATGACCGGGCGCGGAGAAAATGTGACCAGAGTCGACAATATCCCTCTTCTGTTTTGCGTTCTTGTGAATCCTGGCGTGTTTGTATCCACTGAGGAGATTTTCCGAATGTTGAACAAGCCCCATATCGACAAAGATAAATTAGACGCCTCAAGCGAGCCTCTCCCGGTTTTTAGCGCACATGAAACGCTCTATGATTATCTGCAAAATACCGGCAATGACCTTTTGTCATCCGCTATTGAAACGGCTCCTGTGATTGGACTGGTTCTTGATGCCATTAATGACACCGGCGCAGATATATCTACCATGACAGGAAGTGGAAGTACGTGCTTCGGTCTGTTCAAGGATGAGGTTTCTGCGCTTCACGCCAAAGAGAAGCTGAAGGGTGTATTTCCTGACTATTGGGTTGAAGCAACAGCTCTCAAAACAGATTAGTAAGCGCGTGAGATGCAGAAATTTATGACATCCAGCATTTGCTGTCGGGTTTCGGACTCTCGAAATGTTACCAGGGCATCTTTGGCAATGCTGCCATAATGAGCGGCTCTGTCGCGTGTATCTTCAAGCGTTTTATACTTCGTCAAAAGATCACAGGCTTTATCAAAATCCTCGTCATTTTGGTCGCGAGTTTCAATGGTGCGTCTCCAGAATTCTCTTTCCGTGTCATTACCTCTGCGATAGGCCAAAATAATTGGTAGGGTAATTTTACCCTCTCTAAAATCATCACCTGCATTTTTGCCAATATCGGAGGTTTGCCCATAATCCAAAACATCATCTACAAGTTGAAATGCAATCCCAAGATTGCGTCCATAAGATGCGAGCGCGGCTGTAACGGAATGATCCTGGTCGCCGATTAATGCGCCGACTTCCGTCGCCGCGGAGAAAAGTGCGGCGGTTTTTGAGTCCACAACGCGCATATACGCATCCTCAGTTGTATCAAGATTATTCATAATGGTCAGTTGAAGTACTTCGCCCTCTGCGATAACAGCTGCGGCATCTGAAAGCACTTTCAAGGCCGGCAAAGAGCCGGTGGAAACCATCAAACGAAAAGCCTGACCGAGCAAATAATCCCCGACCAGAACACTGGCAGCATTTCCCCAGCCCATACGAGCTGTTTGGCGCCCACGTCGCATATCGCTTTCATCAACCACATCATCATGTAACAGCGTGGCCGTGTGCATTAACTCAACGGCAGCAGCAAGGGTGATATGGCTTTTGCCGGAATAATCCGTAAGCCGTGCCGAGGCAAGTGTCAGAAGAGGCCTAAGCCTTTTCCCGCCGGATTTAAAAATATGATTGCCGATATCCGGTACGGTTGCGACATCGGAAACAATTTTGTTGCGGATGGTCTGGTCAACCGATTGCATCTCTTTTTGAAAAGCAGACAGCAGATTGCTTAAAACGTCATCACGTTTAAAGTTTTCGAAAAAAACAACACTGTCCATAACCTAATCGCTTTTCAATTATGATATATTTAAGTTGGTGGAGTAAATCAGCCTAGAGATGAAGTTTCAAGTGCTTCATCTCGTCTCATCTGGGATATAAAACGGGGCAAATAAATGTCGACTGACTTATTGCAAGCCACATGTGACAAGTTTCTGGGTGGGCAAGTTCAGGCCTATCAACCGAAAAAAGGCTATCGAAGTGGCTCAGATGCTGTTTTGCTGGCTGCTGCGGTGAATGCACAGAATGGTGAAACATGTCTCGAATTTGGATGCGGTGTTGGTGTTGCATCTCTATGTCTGGCCAAAAGGTTAGCTTATGAAGGCATTAATTACACCATAACCGGCATTGATATCCAGTCGACGCTTATCGATTTGGCGCAAAAAAACACCGATATGAACGATTTGATGCAGAAACCCGAATTTTTTGTTCAAGATATTAAAGCTAAATTTTCTGATTGGGTGCATATCCAGCCATCGGGTTTTCATCATGTCTTTGCCAACCCGCCATATTTTGAGAAAGATAAAAGTTTTGCCCCGCCGGATGAGAGCAAGGCGCAGGCGCATGTGGCTGATCAAGCTGATTTGGATATTTGGATCAAACGTGCCGCCACCTGCCTTACCGGAAGCGGGCAGTTAACCTTAATTTATAGAGCCGATGCGCTGGATAGGCTGTTATCTGCCTTAACCCCACAATTTGGGCGTATTGTTATTTTACCGATTTCTGCGACAGCTGATGAGCCGGCAAGCCGTGTGATTGTCCGCGCCACCCGGGATGCGAAAGGTAAATTGAGTTTATTACCCCCTTTGGTGACGCATAAAGATGACGACTATACTGAGGAGGTTGAGCATATTTTGCGTGAAGGCGGGAGTCTGCAGAAAAGGTTTGATTTCCAATAGATTTTTAATCCGTTAGGATTGCAATTCGACTCCTGAGTGGATAGTTTCGCTTGAATTCAAGGAACGCTTTGAGCCCATGGCAAATGACGTAAAACATTCTTTTCAAGACCTTATCCTGAACTTACAACGGTACTGGGCGGATCAAGGATGTGTGATTTTACAGCCTTATGATTTGGAAATGGGTGCGGGGACATTCCATCCTGCGACGGTTCTCAGAGCTTTAGGGCCAGAGCCATGGAATGTGGCTTATGTTCAACCCTCTCGCCGCCCGACTGACGGTCGCTATGGTGAAAACCCTAATCGCTTTCAGCATTACTACCAGTTTCAGGTTATTCTCAAGCCCTCCCCTGATAACATTCAGCAGCTTTATCTTGATAGTCTTGAGGTGCTTGGCATTGACTCAAAAGCTCATGATATCCGCTTTGTTGAGGATGATTGGGAAAGCCCGACGCTGGGGGCGTGGGGGCTGGGCTGGGAAGTCTGGTGCGATGGTATGGAAGTCTCTCAATTTACCTATTTCCAGCAAGTTGGTGGTATTGATGTTGATATTGTCTCTGGTGAATTGACCTATGGTCTTGAAAGGCTCGCCATGTATGTGCAGGGTGTCGATAATGGCTATGAGCTTGATTTTAACGGCAATGGTGTGACTTATGGCGATGTTTTTCACCGCAATGAAGTAGAGTTTTCACACTATAATTTTGAAGCCGCCGATACGGATATTCTCTTGCGCCATTTCGAAGATGCTGAGACAGAGTGCCGCCAGCTTGCCGAAAGAGGACTTGCGCTGCCGGCTTATGACCAATGCATGAAAGCCAGTCATAATTTCAATCTTCTTGATGCCCGCGGGGTCATTTCAGTTACTGAACGCCAAGCCTACATTGGTCGGGTTCGTGCACTTGCCAAAATCTGTGCTGAAACATGGTTGAATAAAGACGGATCAAATAATGACTGATTTGATTCTTGAATTTTATTCCGAAGAAATTCCTGCCGGCATGCAAGCACCGGCTGCCGCGGATTTACAAAAAAAGGTTGCTGATTTTCTTAAATCCAACGGCATAGAAGATGTTGCCCTCGAAACATTCTGTGCGCCTCAGAGATTGGCCTTGCTTGGACGTAATTTGCCTGTCGAGCTCGCTGAGCAGAGAGAAGAAAAAAAAGGCCCACGCGTTGATGCGCCTGAAAAAGCGATTGAAGGTTTTCTCAAGGCTAATGGGCTATCAAATACGGACGGCTTGACTGTTCGTGAAGATCCGAAAGGGGCGTTTTATGTCCTTGAAGAGGTGATACCCGGACGTGATTTTAGTGCGGCACTGGAAGACTTTATCCCTGAACTTGTGCGTGGATTTAGTTGGCCCAAATCGATGCGCTGGGGTGATGGCACACTGCGTTGGGTGCGCCCGTTGCGGGCTCTTTTGTGCATGTTTAACGGCCAAATTCTTTCCTGTGAGGTCGATGGCATCAAAGCCGGTAGCACGACTTTCGGGCATAGATTCATGGCACCGGATGCATTGACGATTGATAAAGCAGACGACTATTTGTCTAAGCTTGAGCAAGCCTATGTGCTTGCCGACAGGGCAAGGCGTCTGGCATTGATACAGGAAAAAGCCGAGGCTCTTGCAACTGATGAAGGTCTGGTGCTGGTGGATGATGCGGGGCTGTTGGCTGAGGTTGCCGGACTTGTTGAATGGCCTGTCCCCCTTATGGGGCAAATTGATGATGAGTTTATGGATGTGCCTGAAGAGGTGCTTGTCTCAGTTATGCGTACACATCAGAAATATCTTGCGCTGCGCGATAGTGAAGGTCAACTTGCGCCCCGCTTTATCACTATTGCCAACATAGAAACAGCTGATAAGGGCGCGAAGATTATTGCGGGTAATGAGCGCGTTTTACGTGCGCGGTTATCAGATGCTCGCTTCTTCTGGGATGAAGACAGGAAAAAAAATTTATCCGCCCGCAAGCCGGAATTGGAAAAGGTGACCTTTCACGCCAAACTCGGCACTGTCAGTGATAAAACCGATCGCATTGAAAAGCTGGTGGCTTACTTTTCAGAAATCGAGTCCAGTTTCAGTTTTGAAGATTTGTCTCAAAATGCTTCAGATGAGGTGGCATCAGAGGCTGCTGCTTTGTGTAAGGCAGATCTCGTGACAGGCATGGTTTATGAGTTCCCTGAGTTGCAGGGTATAATGGGTGGCTATTATGCGGCGCTTCAACTCGGTGACAACAAAGTTGGAAATGCTATTCGTGACCATTATAAACCCCTCGGCCCTAATGATGCGATACCCGCAACGTCTGAAGGGCGGCTTGTCGCCATGGCAGATAAGATGGATACGTTGGCAGGATTTTGGCTGATTGATGAATTGCCTACAGGTTCGAAAGACCCTTATGCACTGAGACGGGCGTCTCTTGGGATTATCCGCATGCTCATTGAAGGTGGAAGGCGGCTTAATCTTGACGGTTTTATTCATGCTGCAATGCAAAATTATCCGGCATCATTATCAGCGTCATCGGGAGATAGTTCAGCATCTGAGAGATTACGGCTATTCTTTATTGAACGTTTGAAGATTTATCTCCGTGATAAAAAAGATATTCGCCCCGACATTGTCGACTCTGTGCTTGCTGTTTCCGTTCAGGCTTATCGGGATGATATATATGTATTGTCGCTTATGGCGGAGGCACTTAAAACATTCCTGGCCTCTGAAAATGGTGCGAATTTATTGGCCGCTTATCGTCGTGTGCGTGGCATTCTTAAAAAGTCACCTGCTGAGGCAGGGCTCATTGATGAAACGCTTTTTGTGAATGATGCAGAAAAAGTTTTCTTCACGGCTCTAAATGGTCTTCAGATTGCCGAGATAACATCTGTCGACGATTACACAAATAATTTGCAGAGCCTCGCAGCACTTCGCGAACCCGTAGATGTATTTTTTGATAATGTGCTTGTGCAGGATGAGGATGAAAAAATTCGCCAGAATCGCCTGGCTTTGATAAACAAACTCATTACGGCCATGGATGGCGCCGCAGATTTTAGCTTAATCGAATAGGCGCGTTTGAGAGATTTTAGGTGCTTTGATGTCGGATACCAAATGGGTTTATAGTTTTGGGGATGGCTCTGCCGAGGGAGCCGCAGATATGAAAAATCTGCTGGGCGGCAAAGGAGCTAATCTGGCGGAAATGTGCCGTCTCGGTTTGCCGGTGCCACCTGGCCTGACCATTACCACTGAAGTCTGTTCAGCTTTCTATGATAATGACCGTAATTACCCTGACGGGCTGGATACTCAGTTGACTGAGGCACTTGCAGCTATCAGTAAGGCTGTGGGCAGTGATTTTGGTAACCCTGAAAATCCTCTGCTGGTTTCTGTGCGCTCAGGTGCGCGTGCGTCCATGCCGGGTATGATGGACACTGTTCTCAATCTCGGGATGAACGATGCAACGGTTGCCGGGCTTGCTAAGCGCGCCGGGGATGAGAGGTTTGCCTGGGACAGCTATCGCCGTTTTATTCAGATGTATTCCGATGTGGTGCTGGGTGTCGGGCATGATAATTTCGAGGAAATTCTCGATGACTACAAAATGCAACAAGGCCATTATGTTGATACGGATTTAACGGCCGAGGACTGGCAGTATATTGTTAGCGTGTACAAGCAACGCGTAAATGAAGTTTACGGCGATGACTTCCCCCAAGATGTGATGGAACAGCTTTGGGGTGCCGTAGGGGCTGTTTTTGGGTCATGGCGAAATGCCCGCGCCGAAACCTACCGGCGCTTGAATAATATTCCTGAAAGTTGGGGCACGGCTGTCAATGTGCAAGCCATGGTATTTGGTAATCTCGGGCCGACCTCGGCGACAGGTGTGGCTTTCACCCGTAATCCATCAACAGGGGAAAATGCTCTTTACGGTGAGTTTTTGGTCAACGCACAAGGCGAAGATGTCGTCGCGGGCATCCGCACACCGCAAAACCTGACCAAAATAGCAAGGGAAGATGCCGGCAGTGATATGCCTTCCATGGAAGAGGTCATGCCGGAGGTTTTCAACCAACTGGTAGATGTAAATCTTAGGTTGGAAAATCATTACCGTGATATGCAGGATATCGAATTCACCGTTCAAGACGGCAAATTATGGATGCTGCAAACACGTTCCGGCAAACGAACAACGGCAGCGGCGTTAAAAATTGCCGTAGATATGGTAGCGGAGGGTTTGATCACCAAAGATGAAGCTGTGTTGCGCATCGACCCGATGTCATTAGATCAGTTGTTGCATCCAATGCTTGATCCCGATGCTGAATTTGACATTATTGCAACCGGTCTCCCAGCGTCGCCGGGGGCGGCAAGTGGCGCAGTTGTTTTTAGTGCAGATGATGCAGAAAAAGCAAAAGCCGACGGGCGTAAGGTTATTCTGGTTCGGATGGAAACCAGCCCGGAAGATATTCACGGCATGCATGCTGCTGAGGGAATTTTGACATCCAGAGGTGGGATGACAAGTCATGCCGCTGTGGTTGCTCGTGGCATGGGGCGTCCTTGTGTGTCAGGTGCGGGCAGTGTGCGAATTGATTATGAAAAGCAGGAATTTCAGGTGGCCGGGGTTAAGGTGACTGCCGGAGAAACCATTACGCTGGATGGAGGCACAGGCCGCGTTATGGCAGGTGAAGTGCCGACACGTCAGCCGGAACTTTCGGGGGACTTTGCAAACCTTATAGCTTGGGCAGATGAGATACGCCGTATGCGTGTGCGTACCAATGCTGAAACACCTGCTGATGCGGCAACAGCCGTTAAATTTGGTGCAGAGGGTATTGGACTGTGCCGCACCGAACATATGTTCTTTGATGCCAATAGAATTATGGCTGTGCGTGAAATGATACTCGCTGAAAATCTCGAAGACCGGGCCAAGCCGCTTGAGAGAATTTTGCCAATGCAACGCGACGATTTTACTGAGTTGTTTACAATTATGACCGGCATGCCGGTGACAATAAGATTGCTCGACCCACCGTTACATGAGTTTTTGCCTCAGCACGAGGAAGATGTCTTACAAGTCGCCGAAGCGATTGGCATGACACAAGATAAACTTAAACGTCGTATTCGGGAGCTGGAAGAAGTTAATCCGATGCTGGGTCACCGTGGGTGTCGCATGGGGCTGACCTATCCGGAAATATATGAAATGCAGGCGCGTGCGATTTTTGAAGCCGCGATTAATGTAGCCAAGACAACCGGATCAACGGTTGTTCCGGAAGTTATGATTCCTCTTGTAGCTGATCACAGCGAGTTAAAAGAACTGGCGGATCGCATTGAGGCTATCGCTCAAGATGTTATTCAGGAGCAAAATGCAGAACTGGATTATCTTATCGGCACTATGATTGAATTGCCGCGGGCTGCATTGCGGGCGGCTGATATTGCTCAAACAGCTAAATTCTTTTCTTTTGGCACCAATGATTTAACCCAAACGACATTCGGTATCAGCCGAGATGACGCGGCATCCTTTATGGAACCGTATTTGTCGAGAGGGCTTTTTGAGTATGACCCTTTTGTCAGCCTCGATCAGGATGGAGTAGGTGAATTGGTTCAACTTGCTGCAGAACGTGGGCGCTCAGCGCGCGAGGACCTGAAACTGGGTATTTGTGGGGAACATGGCGGCGATCCGGCGTCTATTGCTTTTTGTGAGAAAACCGGTCTTGATTATGTTTCATGCTCGCCATATCGCGTGCCAATAGCCCGGCTTGCGGCTGCACAGTCGTATTTGCAGACCCGTAAAAAAACATAAATTAACTAAAAACGCTTAAAAAAGCTGTAAAATAGCCCAAAAATCATGAAATTGTGGTCATTTTAGTGATTTTAAGTTTTTTTATGGGACAAGTTGGCTTCAAATATACCTCACGCGATTGTCACATTTTACTCACACTATTTTGTATCGAATCAAAATTGCAAAATTGTATAATCCTATAAATTATTTTAAGTCAGACATAGTGGATTATACGCTTTGTTGAAACTTAGCTGATTATGTAGGCTGATTAGGTGGAATGGAATGCTGGCACTTATTCAATGGCTAGAAATTGATAAATCTCTTTATCGTTCCAGATGGCGTCTTTTTGGACATGTCTGTCTTGCCATGATTATTGCAAATGTTGGGTTGGTTGGATATCGCATTTACCATGCTGTATCACCGGACTTGGATATTAGTGCAGGCTCGGATTATGAGATTGCGCGTGTTGCAACCGTTCCCCTTTACTTGCCTGAAAATATTGATGGTAAAATTCGTATGGCGCGGGTTGAAAGCCTCTATAATACGGCATCAGAAAACCCTGACCATGAAACACTCGAAGAGGCGCAACATTGTCTCGCTCAGGCAATTTATTTTGAAGCCAGAGGTGAACCTGTCGAGGGCTGGGAAGCTGTCGGCCAAGTCGTCATTAATCGTGTTAGGGATAAAAGATATCCCGGCCAGATTTGTGATGTTGTTTTTCAGGGCGAATATCGCCGTCATCGTTGCCAATTTTCTTTTGCCTGTGACGGTGTCTCAGATCGCCCTTACGACAAAGACTCTTGGCAAGCTGTTTATAAACTCTCGGGAAAATTACTCACCCGCGGGGTAGCCTCGCAAAAAGTCTCGCCGATAGTCGGAACAGCGACGCATTATCATGCTGACTATGTTGTGCCGCATTGGTCATCATCCCTGACGCCAATCCGTAAAATCGGGCGGCATATTTTCTATCGTGAAGAACCGGGCGGGATTGCGCCCAAGCCACGTAAGCGTCCGGACTTATCATCCTAAAGGGTTTTCCGGCTTATCAATTTTCCGGTTTTTAACTAAAAATGTCCATATCCAGACCAAAATCCATTGTTGGTGAGGAATGAGTTATCTTGCCGACAGAAATATAATCGACACCTGTCCGAGCGATATCAGCGACAGTTTCAAGGCTGACGCGACCTGAGGCTTCTGTTGTTGCTTTGCCATTCACCATGGTAACGGCTTCACGCAACATCTCCGGCGACATATTATCCAGCAATACGACATCGGCCCCTTCTTGCAAGGCTTCGTCAAGTTGTTCCAGCGTGTCGATTTCAATTTCAACTGTCACCATGTGGCCGGCATTTTCTTTAGCCGCTTTCAGTGCCGCTGTCACACTACCGGCAACGGCGATGTGATTATCTTTGATAAGAATGGCGTCATCCAGCCCGAAACGGTGGTTATATCCTCCGCCTGAGCGTACGGCGTATTTTTCTAATGCACGAAGGCCGGGTGTTGTTTTTCTTGTGCAGGTAATTCGTGCTTGTGTGCCGGATATAGCGGCGACAAAGTCAGCGGTATGACTGGCTATGCCGGAGAGATGACTGACAAAATTGAGAGCCACACGCTCACCTGACAGCAGACCCCTTGCATTCGCTTCGATGGTTAACACAGTATCTCCGGGAGAGACATGAACGCCATCCGAGACGATATTGGTAAAAACGGCAGCAGGGTCGTTTTGTGTGAAGGCTTCAACTGCCAGGTCAAGCCCCGCTAAAACGCCTTCCTCGCGGCTAACAATTGAGGCTTTGGCACGTGCATTTTCAGGAATGACACTTTGTGAGGTAATATCCCCTGCGCGGCCCAAATCTTCCGCCAGTGCTAACGACACGGCAGAATGGATCAAGCTTTTTGAAAGGGGTGCAGTGTTTGGCATAATTATCTCTTTAGTTTGGAGCCTAAGCTGTCAACTGATCAGTAGCTTTTTCTTTGTTGTATTGCTCTGCTTCATAATCCTCATCATAAGCCCCGGCATAAACTTTTGATGCAATCGCTCGGGCGGCATCCAGTGTCAGGGTGCTTCTTTCTGCGATGGCATGTTTTTGCGGGAAATCAGATCTAAAATGACTGCCACGGCTTTCTTCGCGCTGATAGGCGGCGGCAGTTATCATAAGTGACGTTACAACCATATTTGACAAATCCGGCGTGCCAGAGGCGATACGCTCCAGCCGAAGAAGTTGCCTAAAGGCTTCTTCTAGCCCTTCGCGTGTTCGCACCACCCCGACATGACGCGCCATGCAATCGCGTAGTTTTTGCATGGCGGGCATCACCTGCTGGATTGTGGTATTTGGTGCCAGCTTAGGTGGTTGTGGTGATGAAGCCGCTCTTACCGGCACTGTGAAATCAATATGCTCGGCAATCCGGGCGCCAAAAACCAGTGCCTCAAGCAATGAATTGCTTGCGAGCCTGTTTGCACCATGCGCGCCGGTGGAAGCACATTCACCACAAGCCCATAGTCCCGGCAGGCTGGTGCGCCCGTTTTGATCGACTTTGATGCCTCCCATATGATAATGCGCGGCAGGGGCAACAGGAATGGGCGACAGGCGCGGGTCAACACCGCCTTCTTTGCAATAAGCGGCGACGGTTGGGAATCTGTCATCCAGTGTTTCGGCAATGTGGCCGCGTAAGTCTAGTCCAACGGAACCCGTTTTTTTAATTTCATCAAACACGGCACGTGCAACAATATCTCTGGGCGCCATTTCTGCATCGGCATGATATGCGGACATAAAGGCTGCGCCTTGTGCATTAACAAGTTTTGCTCCTTCCCCGCGTAAAGCTTCCGTTGCAAGTGGGGCAGGGTCCCCCATGCCGTGAATGGCGGTGGGGTGAAATTGGACAAATTCCGGGTCGGCAATGGTAGCTCCCGCCCTTGCCGCCATGGCAAGTGCGGCACCGTTTGAGAATTCAGGGTTGGTTGTTGTGGCGTAGAGATAACCACTCCCACCACAGGCTAAAATCACGGCACGTGCCTTAATAAGTGTCACGCCGAAAGGATGCTTTCCGGTATCTGTAAAAACCCCGACGACGCGCCCGTCTTCAATTGCAAGTTCATAGGCACTAAAGCCGCTTAGCATATTAATGGAGGGCGAACTTTCAGCGAGACGCCCAAGGCATTTCATAATTTCGCGTCCGGCTCTGTCGCCGCTGACACCGGCTATGCGATTACGCTGATGGGCGGCTTCTCGTCCCAAGGCCAAGTCACCATTTTGGTCTTTGTTAAAAGGGACGCCGAAGTCCACCAAATCTTGAAGCCGGTCGGCGGCATCATGTGCCAATAGGGCGGCAATGGTTTCATCCACAAGGCCATCCCCAGCTTTGATTGTGTCTTCAGCATGTAAAGCGGGGCTGTCATCAGAACCAATAGCTGCTGCAATACCGCCTTGTGCCCAGAAACTTGATGAGCCTTTGCGGGTTCCGGCAGAGGCTATAAGCGTGACCGGACGGTGGCTGAGTTTTAGAGCTGTATATAATCCGGCAAGCCCGGCACCAACAACCAGCACATCACCTGCATCAATTATATTTGTCGGTGTCATCACGATTAATTGTTAATATCAATCATGCGCTGCACGGCAAGGCGTGCAGCGGCGGCGATATCATTATCTACGAGCACCTCTTCGCGTTCGAAGGCCAATGCCTCGAGAACTTTGGGCAATGTAATTTGCTTCATATGAGGGCAAAGGTTGCAAGGTCTGACGAAATTCACATTCGGATTCTCAACCGCAACATTGTCGCTCATGGAACACTCCGTTACCATCAGCACACGTTCTGGTTGATTATCTTGAACCCATTTAATCATGCCGGATGTTGAACCGGAAAAATCACTCTCATCGACCACTTCTGGAGGGCATTCAGGGTGGGCGATAATGACCAGCCCCGGATCATCTGCGCGATATTGTTTGATTTCCTCGGCACTGAATTGCTCATGAACTTCGCAACGGCCTTTCCAGGCAATGACCTCAATATCGGTTTCGCGTGCGATATTTTGTGCCAGAAACTCATCAGGAATACACAAAACCCTGTTGCTGTTAAACTCTTTTGCCATGGCCTCAACAATGGCAACGGCATTTGATGAGGTGCAACAGATATCACTCTCGGCTTTCACATCGGCAGATGTGTTCACATAGGTGACAATCGGCACGCCGGGATAAGCCCGGCGAAGCGCTTTGACATCTGCGCCTGTAATGCTTTCTGCAAGAGAGCAACCCGCACCCATATCCGGGATAAGCACTTTTTTATTGGGGTTCAGTAATTTTGAGGTTTCAGCCATAAAATGAACGCCGCATTGAACAATCAT
>CENJ01055771.1_pt1 | contig 16567 bp, 18 predicted proteins | sample 356161 | NCBI WGS metagenome assembly CENJ01 (sample SAMEA2619531, study PRJEB7988) | marine metagenome | biome: marine biome (ENVO:00000447); feature: surface water layer (ENVO:00002042); material: "saline water (ENVO:00002010), including plankton (ENVO:xxxxxxxx)" | depth 5 m
CAACCTTATCGCCACTGAGGCATGGGTCGATCTGATCAGCGGCTTTGTCTACGAGGACTTGGCCGGACAGATTGTGCTCGAACCTTACGCCTGCGTCTGGATTTCAAATAAAGGGTGATTCCAGCCCCAGCGTCGTCAAGAAGTTTTGGACCACCGAAGGAGACGGTAAGATTGCGACAGGAGAGAAGCACTTTTTTAAATTATGAGTTACGAATTAGGAATCTTTAGTAAGTGCTCGATGTAGGCTAGGTCGGTGGGGGTGGTGAGTTTGGGGTTTGGGTGTTTGTTTGGAATAAGCGTGGTTTTGAGGCCAATGGTGGCTGCGGCTGCAGAATCGTCGGTGATGGTGAGCTTCTTTTTAATGACGTTTTGATAGGCTGTGAGGATTCTTTTGAAGGCGAAGGCTTGGGGCGTTTCCATTGCCCAGAGGCGGCTACGATCAAGGTCTTCGAGAGGTATCTTGCGTAGTTCGTCGACTGTTTCGATTCGCTTAATCGTATCGGTGACGGGGTGTGCAAGGGAGGCGGCTTGGTCTTCTTGAACCGCTGAGTAGACATCTTTGATGGCTTCAGTGTGGATGCAGGGCCGGGCGCAGTCGTGGATAAAGACATAATCGCAATTCCCGTCGGTAGCGTTCAGGGCGTTGCTGACGGAGAGTTGCCGTTCGGCGCCGCCTAATACGACTTGAATTTTCAAATGGCTGAAGCCATGAGCTGCGATAATGGCTTCGATCGCTTTTTTTTGCGCCTCATCACGGTAGACGATGAGGTAGCTATCGATGACGCGGGAGCGAGCAAAGGCTTTCAAGCTGTAGACGAGTGCAGGCTGGCCATTAATGGAAGCGAGTATCTTGTCTTCTACCTGACCCTGCATGCGTTGTCCGCTACCGGCGGCGAGTAGTATAGCAATCGAGGGCATCTTAGCTAAGTTCACCTTGGATGGCTTGGGCAGCTGCGGCGGGGTCTTCGGCTTTTAAGATGGGGCGGCCGACCACGATAAAGCTGGAGCCCGCTGCTGCAGCAGCGGCGGGTGTCATGACCCGCTTTTGTTCGTCGTCGGCGCTACCTGCCGGGCGGATACCAGGGGTGACGATGATGGGGTCGTGCCCGAAGCGGGTGCGTAAAGGAGCAAGTTCGAGTGAGGAGCATACGAGGCCTTGCACGCCCGACTTGAGGGTGATGTCGGCGAGGTGAAGGACTTGGCCTTCGGGAGAGCCGTCGATATTGAGTGAGCGGAGTTGGACTTCGTTCATCGAAGTGAGCACGGTAACGGCAAGGAGATTGAGATGGGGTGCGTGATCGTCACGGCTTTTGTTAGCCCACTCGAGCATTTCGCCACCGCCGCTAGCATGGAGTGTGAGCAGCTCGACGGGAAGAGTGGCGATACTTTGTACGGCTTTGGCCACGGTGTTGGGGATGTCGTGCAACTTGAGGTCGAGAAAGACCTTATATCCGCGGTCGGCAATCTCGCGGACGAAGTCTGGCCCGTATGCGGTGAATAGCTGTAGGCCGATTTTGACCCACTTGAGTGAGTCGCCAAGATGGTCGAGTATCGCTAGGGCTTCTTCGCGGGTTTCGAGATCGAGTGCTAAAATGAGTTGGCAGGGCGCTTGTTTGGACATGATGTCGATATAGTGAGCGATTTTAGCCGATGGCAAAGTGCAAAAGTGTAAAATTTCATGGTAGAGCACTGGAGGAGTCTTCTTAATAGCAAATTTCTATGATATCCGTAAAACTTGAATCGCCTGCTAAAATCAATCTCATGCTGTCTGTGCATGGGGAGCGTGGCGATGGCTTTCACGCTTTGACCTCGGTGGTGGTGTCTTTGGTTTTTGGGGATACTTTAACTGTTTCGATCAATGAAGCAGGTGTAGATTGTTTAAATTGCAGTAATTCCGCAGTGCCTACGGGTGGGGCAAACTTGATTTTGCAGGCGGCGGATGCGTTCCGCGAAGAGCTTGGAGAGAGTAGCTACTTTGACTTCGATTTAGATAAACATATACCCATGGGCGCAGGTTTGGGTGGTGGGAGTAGCAATGCCGCAGTGGCTCTGTGCGCTATGAACCAATTAGCAGGCAATTGCATGACCAAAGAGCGACTAATGGCAATGGCCGCACAGCTTGGCTCCGATTGCCCGTTTTTCATTGATCCAATGCCTGCGACGGTGTCTGGGCGTGGTGAGGTGCTGGAAGCCTTGCCCGACGAATTAGCTAAGTCACTGCGAGGGCAGAGGGTTGTTTTGTTTCGACCAGATTTTGCAATTAATACGGCTATGGCCTACAGTAGGCTTATTGAATCGAGACCTTCGGCTTATGAATCTTTGGAACTGGCTGCTACTCGACTGGCTCTGTTCAAAGACTCTGAAAAGCTAGAAGGGCTGTTGCATAATACCTTCGAGGAATATATGGGCCTCAAGTATCTAGCCATCCCCTGTTTGTTAGCGGAACTTCGAGCAGCAGGCTTTGCTTGTTTGATGAGCGGAAGTGGTAGCTGCTGTTTTGCGCTGGCTCAGGATGCACGGGAAGTTTCGAAGATTCGATCTATCTGTGAAGAGGCTTGGGGCTCGAGCATATTTTTTGTTGAAACTTCAATTCGCTGAGGAGACCCTATTGCTTTCAGCGACTCGCGCTGCATTCTGAACATTACTAGCTGTGTCCGAACCACATAACAAAGATGAGTTAATACTCGAAGGCATTGCTGCGTCTCCAGGTGTCGCGCATGGGCGTGCCGTGGTTTACCTGCAAAAGCAGTTGGATGTTCCCTGCTTCGACATTAACGAGGATCAAGTCGACGCTGAGCTCGAACGTTTTGATAAAGCTATTTTAGAAACTCGGGCAGAGATCGCAGGCGTGCGTGATAAGATAGCTCAAAGCTTAGGCGAGGGCGAGGCTGGTATTTTTGATGCCCATTTACTCGTCCTAGAAGATAATGCTCTACTCGAAGAGGTGACGGCGGAGTTGAAGACTTCAAAGAAGAACATCGAATTTTGCTATAACAAAGTCGCACAGCGCTATATTTCTTTTTTTCGCTCGATGGAGGACGATTATCTTCGCGAGCGCGTCGCTGACATCAGCGATGTTTCTCGCCGCCTTTTACATAATCTGATCGGTATGCAAAAGGTGAATCTCGGCGAGCTAGCTGCCGAGAGTATCATTATCTCGGAGGACATCTCTCCCTCGGATGCGGCAGATATAGATCGTAACAAATTATTGGGCTTTGTCACAGACTGCGGTGGTAAGACGAGCCACTCGGTCATCATGGCCCGTTCATTGCGCATACCCGCAGTGGTCGGCACTCACGATGGCACCAAGAAAATAATCAGTGGTGATCATATTTTGGTCGATGGACACAAGGGGATTATTATCATCAATCCGACTGAAGATCGCCTCTTTAAGTATGGTAAGTTCGCGACCGATCGGAAGAAGCGCGATGATACTTTTAACTCCTTTATTTCCAAACCTGCTCAAACGCTTGATGGTGCGTCGATCAGTCTAATGGCCAATGTCGAAGGTGCACAAGAGATGGAGCAGGTTAAAGCTATGCACGCCGAGGGTGTCGGACTCTTCCGCACGGAAGGTATTTTCCTTCGTCACCACGGCTATCCTCCTGAGTCAGTTCAGTATGAGGAGTATCGCGCAGTAGTCGAAGCGTCGGGCGATCATCCAGTCATTATCCGGACTTTAGACGTAGGTGGTGATAAAACCATTGGCGACGAAAACGTAAAGGATGACAACTCTTTCATGGGCTTTCGTGCCATCCGATTTTGCCTTGGCAATGAAGCTATTTTTAAGACTCAACTCCGAGCCATATTACGTTCTAGCGCCCACGGTAATGTGAAGATTATGTATCCTATGATTAGCGGCATTATGGAGCTACGCATGGCCAATAAAGTATTCGATACAGTCAAACAAGAATTGCGTGACGAAGGGCAAGCTTTTGACGATGCCATTGAGGTCGGTGCAATGGTCGAAGTTCCCAGTGCGGCAGTGATTATTGACCTTCTCGCTGCTGAGACAGATTTTTTGAGTATAGGCACGAATGACTTAATTCAATACCTTATCGCTGTGGATCGTCTCAATGACGAAGTCGCGCACCTTTACGACCCTGCCCACCCAGCTGTGCTCCGTACTCTCAAGGCGATTATCGATGGCGGAAAAGCAGCTAATACACCGGTGAGTATTTGTGGAGAGATCGCGGGTGACCCGATCTTCGCGGGGCTCCTTTTGGGTATGGGCGCAGATTCTTTAAGTCTGACTTCAAGCCTTTTGCCAGAGGTTAAATATTTCATCCGCCATATCAAAAAAGCGGATGCCGAGCGACTCGTCACCGAAGTCACTCAGCTTAGCGATTCGACCGAAATCGTTCGAAAGCTCGAAGCCTTCCGTCAAAAGGCACTGGGTGAACTGGCGTAACTTGCTGAGTAAAGCTATCCGCCAATGGCTACCCGCGACTTGATCCAATCTTTAATCGGTTCGATTGCTTCGACCCCCTGCGTCAAAACGATGTAGACGATGCCCGCATAGAGTAGCAATGCGCAGCACCCGACCACGAAAGCGCCGATTGCCAGCAAACCATCATCTTCCGATAAACCGACGCCGATCATGAAGATCACGATCGCAGGTAAGGTGTTTGTTAGTGGGAACGGTAGCATCATAAGGCAGGCCATATTTAACACTATAAAGGCTAAGCATGCTTGTCCTGTCCGCCCGCGAATCCACTTTTGGCGTGGACGAATGCATCGCTCAACTTTGCTTAGAAATTTTGATGCAGTGCCCAGCATCGTTTTAGCCAGCTTGGGTTTGATCCGAATAGTGCCGAGCTTCTTTGGCAGCCAAATGGCCTTTCGGCCACGTATCATTTGCAAAGCAATCAAAGCCATAACGACGCCAAAGGGTGTGCTATAGCCTGGTGCTGGTATAGGAAGGGCGCTTGGTAGCGAAAGCACAATCAGTAGTAAGCCGAAGCCCTTTTCGCCGACCGCAAAGGTGATCTCATTGATCGAGAGGCCACGGCTGTCGTCAGTATTTAAGAGCTCTTGCAGAGTCTCTCCCAAGGGTAGGGCTTGCGATGCGTCTTCTGTAGATTGCATTTTATGCAGTATGCAAATAGAAGTCTTGCTCTCAATCCTAAAGAGGAGTCGTTTACTCGCTACAAAATGGAAGCATTCTTCAGCAATAAGAAACGAAAATCTATCGCCCTCTATGGCGGCAGCTTTGATCCTGTGCATGAGGCACACTTGGAGGTCGCTCGTATTGCACTGGAAAATTGCGATCTTGATGCGGTCATTTTTATCCCTGCAGCTAAATCGCCACTCAAAAAGAGCGCCACTCTAGTCGAAGATGCAGATCGCGTTGAAATGCTTCGCCTCGCTACTACTGAGGAGCCGCGCTTCGATGTCGACACCTGCGAGGTCGAGCGTGGTGGCACTAGTTATACGGTCGATACGGTCAAGGCTTACCAGGCATCGCATGAGGGAAGTCGTCTACATTGGATCATCGGTGCCGATCAGTTTGAGCTCTTGCCGCAGTGGCGCTGTATTGAAGAGATCGTTACGCTGATTACCTTTATCGTACTTCGCCGCCCGGGTCACTCGATTGTTGAGTCCGCTGTAAAAGGTCTGCGTTTCGTCACAATCGATGCTCCCCTAATGCCGCACAGTTCGACCAAGATACGCGCATCAATCGCTGAGGGGCGATCGGTAGTGGACTTGTTACCACCCGCAGTTGAAGCTTTCATTTCCTCTCGTGGCCTCTATACCAAATAGATATTTTCAGCATTATTATGACTAAAGAAAAAAGTAAAACGGAGAAGTGCACACTTGAGGAGATTCGCTGTGCCATTGCCGCAATCGAAGACAAGAAGGGGGAAGCCATCCGCGTACTTGATGTGCGTGGCAAGTCCTCAATTACCGACTACATTGTCCTCGCGACGGGCACCTCCGATCCCCACGTCAAAGCGCTCAAGAGTGAGCTCGACCAAGCGCTTAAAGAAGCCGATGTCCAGCTAATCGGACAAGACCGCACCCTCGGTAGCGGTTGGTTAGTCGTCGATGCCTTTGACTTCATGATCCATTTACAGACTTCTGAGATGCGTGATTTTTACCGCCTCGATCAACTCTGGAAAGATGCTGCGGAGATTAACTTTTAATTGGAGTAATGAATAACTTACTACTTGTTTTTATCCTTCTGCTCATCCTGAAGCTCAGCACGAGTATCGTACTTGATTTACTTAATCTCCGTTACGCGCTATTTCGTGCTAGCGAGGTCCCAGAAAGTTTCCGCGACTTTATCGATTTGCCGACTTATCAGAAATCGGTCGAGTACACCGTGGCTAAAACGCGCTTTGGCATTGTCAGCGATCTCTACGATGCGGGTGTGCTTGTAGTGGTGCTTTTACTTGGCGTTTTGCCATGGTTCTTCGAACTCTTCACCGCTTGGTTCGGCTTTGGTGTTTGGGGTCAAGCCCTTGTGCTCTTTCTAATCGGTTTCTTGCTCGGCCTACCTTCGATTCCTTTTGACTGGTGGGGCACCTTTAATCTTGAAGAACGTTTTGGCTTTAACAAAAGCACGAAAAAACTATGGGTCATTGATAAGGTGAAAGGCACGATTATCGGCTTCGTTATCGGCTATCCTTTACTAGCATTACTCATCTACTTGGTTGACGCGGCAGGTTCACTTTGGTGGGTCTGGGGATTCGCAGTATTCTTTATATTTCAGCTCGTGATGGTAGTGGCTTATCCGATGTTTATCATGCCGCTATTCAATAAGCTGGAACCTATGGAGGAGGGTGACTTGAAGACGCGTCTCTTCGCCTTGGCTGATCGCACTGGTTTCCAGGCGCAGACCATCCTTGTGATGGACGGCAGCAAACGCTCGGGGCACTCCAACGCCTTCTTTTCAGGCTTTGGTCGCTTCCGCCGCATCGTATTATTCGATACACTGATCGAGCAAATGGAAGCTGATGAGCTAGAGGCTGTGCTCGCTCATGAGATCGGGCACTACAAGCTCGGTCACATCCCGAAAATGATGGCGATGGCCGCGCTCTCATCCCTTGCTATGTTTGCGGCACTCGGTTGGTTAGCCAACGCAGGCTGGTTCGTGGAAGCTTTTCATTTCAACGCGATGGCGGACGGTCAGATCGTACCAGTCTTGTTGCTCTTCATGTTGCTCAGTGGGCTCATTACTTTTTGGTTGTCGCCTTTGACTAGCCGCCTATCTCGTAAACATGAGTATGAAGCCGATGCTTTTGCACGTGATGCGATGGGTAGCTATACACCTCTTTCGAAGGCTCTACGGAAGCTTCATAAAGAGAATCTAAGTAATTTGACGCCGCACCCTGTTTATAGCAGCTTCCACTATTCACACCCTACGCTAGTTGAGCGTGAAGCGTCTTTGTGCTTAGAATAGCTAGCTGTTTTCCAAGCTTACACTATGCGACGGGTTCTTCGTATTTTATTTTTCTGTATTATTTCTTTCAAGCTGCTTCCCATTCTCGTGGCCGAGGAACTGCGGATCGCGACTTATAATTTAAATAATTACCTAGTCACGGATCGCTTTGTGGATGGGCGATGGCGTCCCTCCTACCCAAAGCCCGAGAAAGAAAAAGCGATTATACGTCAGATCATTAAAGATGTGTCGCCCGATGTGCTTGTTCTCCAAGAAATGGGTTCGATTGATTTCCTTTATGAATTGCGTGCAGACATTGCGCGCGAGGGCATTCATTACGACTATTTTGTGCACATGGAAGGCGCTGATCAGAATCGTTACCTTGCGGTACTTTCTAAACGTGCGCCCAAAGCTGTGCTTAAACACCAGGATCTAAATTTTAAATATTTTGAAGGGCGTGAAGTGGTGAAGCGGGGAATGTTAGAGATGACTTTTGAACTCACCTGTGGGACGAAGTTTCAGTTATTTGCTGTGCATCTCAAAAGTCGTTACACAGATAAAAAAGAAGACCAACAGTCTAGTCTGCGCCGTGTCCGCGAAGCCGAGGTTTGCCGAAATCGTATCATAGAGCGCATACATGATCAGGGCACTGATAAGTATTTGATAGTGGGCGATTTTAATGATTATCCCTCCAGCGCGACTATGCGCCGATTCTATCGTAGAGGAAACTTTGAGATCGGTGCGTTAGTTCCCGCCGCCGATAGCCGTGGCGAATTATGGACCTATTTCTACGAGAGGGAATCTCGTTACGAATCGGTCGACGGTTTTGTCGCATCATCTGCCTTCATGGCTATGATTAAGTCGAAGTGTGCTAAGATCGTGGATAGCCTGGGGGCACTCACAGGGAGCGACCATCGCATGGTCTATCTCGATTTGATGTTTCCAGCGACAGCGCAGGTCAAAAAATAAAACATTATGCAGGTAGGGGATTACCCAATCGCTGCATTAGGCACCGCTTTTTTGAGCTCGTTGCCTTTTTGCTTCATACAAACAAACCGCTGCTGCGGCAGCTACGTTTAGCGAGTCCGCTTGTCCAGCCATCGGGATGCGGATTTGCTTAGTCGCTTTTTCTAGCCAGTAAGCACTGAGGCCATCGCTTTCGCTACCCATGAAGAGGGCAAGACCTTGTTGATAGTTCACCTCCCAGTGTAGTTTTTCGGTGTCTGGATTCGTGGCGCAGCAGGCAATACTTTTTGCGTCTAACCAATCGGCCAGCGTGTCGCGGTCAGTCGAAACAATGGGTAGAGAAAAGAGTAGACCCTGTGAAGAACGGATTGCATTAGGGTTATACAAATCGAGCACACAATCGACCAGTATCACGGCATCTACCCCTGCGCCATCTGAGCTTCGTAGAATCGCACCCAAGTTACCCGGCTTTTCGATGCCTTCGAGCACGAGTAAGAGTGGTGTCTGGTTCAGTGATAAATCGGCGAGCACGTTACCTTGTTGCACCGCAATCGCGATTAATCCATCCGGTCCTTCTCTGTGGGAAGCTTTCGTAAATGCGTCTGGGCTCATTCCGATCACTGGAAATTTGCCTGCATCTTCATATTCAGCAATAAATGTCGCGTGCAAGTCGCTTGGAAAAAAATCTCTACAATAGTAAAGATGCGTGATCTCAAAGCCCGCCCTTAGGGCATGAGTAATTTCACGTAGCCCCTCTATGAGGAAGCGTGATTGACGCTCGCGGTGTTTGCGTTCGCGAAGCCTGACTAGGTTTTTAACCTGATCGTTTTGTCGACTTTGGATATAAAGTTCTTCCATGAGGTGGGGGCTTCGCGATTTTTAGGATTGCAGAAGATCTAAGCATACGGGAGGGCATGGGGATGCAAGTGCCAAAAAATTTCGTAGCGGAGCCTTTTGAATATCATCGTGAGCTTGAGTTCACCGTCGAGAGTTTGACTAATCTAGGGATGGGAGTCGGTCGTGTGGACGGCTGGGTCGTTATGGTGCCCTTCGTTATTCCTGGTGAGCGCGTCAAAGTCCGGATTTTCCGTAACTTTCAAAATTACTCCGACGCCGACCTAATTGAAGTCCTCGAAGCTTCGCCTGATCGGATCGAGCCCAAATGCCCACTTTATTCGCGCTGCGGTGGCTGCCAGTATCAGCATATTAATTATGAGCGTCAGCTCAAAGAGAAGACGCAGCAAGTCAAAGAGCTCATGCAAAAGCTCGGTGATATCGAATTCCCAGTGGCACTCTCACACGGGTCAGCGCAGGTTTACAATTACCGCTCAAAGATCACGCCGCACTACAATCGCCCAGACCGCGATGGTTCGCAGCCCATCGGGTTTTTGCAATACGGTCGCCGCAATCAAATCATCGATGTCGAGCAATGTCCCATCGCGACAGATGCAATCAATGCAGCTTTGCCTCAAGCCCGCGAAGAAGCTCGCCGTTCTGGTGGTAAAAAGCGCCGTCAACGGGGCGGCACATTGCTCATGCGGCATGTGCTTGAAGGTGTGGTCAAAAACCCACAAGACATTGTTTCGGAGCGAGTAGGAGAGGTCACTTTTCAGTTTAAAGCGGGCGAGTTTTTTCAAAACAACCCCTACATTCTGCCCGACCTTGTCGAGCACGTCGCGACAGAAGCCTCCGCCGAAGGTGCTCGTTACCTTGTGGATGCTTACTGTGGTGTGGGGCTCTTTGCGCTCTCCACGGCAACATCATTCGAGCAAGTGGCTGGGGTTGAGATTAGTGAGCCAGCTGTTCGTTGGGCGCAGGCTAATTGTAAAATCAGCGGTATCCAGAATGCACGCTTCCTTATAGGGAAGGCAGAGGCGATCTTCAACGGTCTCAAATTTCCGGCCGAGGATACAGCTATGGTCATCGATCCTCCAAGGAAAGGTTGCGACGGTAGCTTCCGCCAACAGTTGCTCCAATATCGTCCGCAACGCCTAGTCTATGTTTCCTGCGATCCTGCCACTCAAGCGCGCGATCTCAAAGATTTCATCGAAGGTGGCTACAAAATCACCAAAGTGCAGCCCTTTGATCTCTTCCCGCATACCCGCCACATTGAGAATGTCGTTTCGTTGAGTTTGGCAGAGTAATTACAGCAAGCACCTCTGACCGCCCCTGCCGTGCTTTGCGAAGGCTGAAGCATGGGTGAATGAGTCCCAAAAAAGGGTTGACGAGATCACTTCCAAAGCCATCTTCACGCTTCTTTTTTAATTACCAACTACTGTATTTATGTCACTTGAAGTAAAAGTCCGCAAAGGTGAGCCCATGGAACGTGCGCTTCGCCGCCTTAAGAAACGCCTCGACCGCGAGGGTATCATTCGCGATGTGCGTGCAAAGCGCTACTTCGTAAAACCTGCACAGGCTAAGCGTCGCAAGAAGAAGGAGTTGGACTTCAACAACATGCTCCGCGTTCGTTACTCGAACATGTAGTTTATTTTCTAAGTTACAGGCGCTGCGCGCTGGTTGCTATTGAGTCCTGGCCCGTCTTGCACGCGTCGGGATTTTTTATTTATTTATTTTTATGTCAGACATTCTTGATCGTCTCTCTCTTTCTACTTGCTGGTGTTCTTCACGACATACGGATGGTTACGAAATGGTAGAGGAGATGGTCAGTCTTGGATTCAAGCGCATCGAGTTGAGTCACGGCATACGCCTCTCGCTTGTGCCAGGCATACTTCAAGCGGTCGAGGAAGGCCTTGTGCAAATTTCTTCGGTTCACAATTTCTGCCCCTTGCCAAACATTGTGCATCAAGCAGCGCCGAATCTGTTTCAACCTTCATCCAAGGATTCCCGTGAGCTGACTCTTTGGAATAGCCATTCCAAGCAGACGCTCGACTTTGCAGTTAAAGTCGGAGCTGATCGCATCGTCATGCATTCGGGCAGTGTGTCTTTCTTCTTTTCCTCGCCTGAAGTGCGATTAGAGAAGTGGATCGACGAGTCCGAGATTTCTGCGCATGAATTATCCGAAAGTCAGGCCTTCCTCAAGCGCCGTGATAAGGCTATGAAGGCTATCCGCAAAGCAGCGGTGAATACCATTCCAAGGATCAAAGAAAACTACGAAAAACTTTTACCTGAAGTAAAGGAGCGCGGCCTTAAACTATGCCTCGAAAACCGCGAAGGTATGGAAGAGATGCCGATCGACACTGAATACGATAATTTCCTAGAAAGTCTGGGTGAACCTGAACACGCCCTCTATTGGCACGATACCGGACATGCTCAAATCAAGCATCAGCTCGGTTTGATCGATCACCGAGAGCATTTAGAAAAGATGTCGCCGCGACTGGGTGGTTTCCATTTACACGATGTCTCGGAAGCTGGACGCGACCATCAAGTGCCAGGAAGCGGCACCATTGATTTCAATATGATTGCTGAGTTTGTACGCCCCGAACATACTTTGGTTCTCGAGCTCAGCCCTAGACTGACTACTGAAGAAGTGCTTGCCTCACGCGATTATATGATAGGCGTGTTGGTTTAATACACCGCTCTAAGATCTGTCGAAAATGTAGAGTGCAGAGATAGCCAGTGCTACGTATGTCGATTAAGTCGCGCTCTCTCGGCAAACATTGCATATGCAAATCATATCATTTTCGACCGACTTGTAGCGAAAGTCGCGCTCTGGGTCACTCTGATCACTCGCACCACATTGCTCGCAAGTGTGGAGTGCTCCCTCAGTTGCTTGACGGCGGTTAGATTCGAACTGGGCTTGGCGCTGGCGGCTCTCCAGTGACTTTTTGAAAGTATCTCTAAAGAAGAGCACATACCCAAGAAAGGGTGCAGCAAAAGCTAGGCGATGGCCGATGGTCGGCATCGCTAAAAATGCGATGACACCGAATACAAGTATAATCCATGCCATCCACTTTACCTTCATCGGAATGATGAACATGATCAGAAATTGAATATTTGGATTGAGTGTAGCGAAGGCAAAAAAGACGCAAAAATAGAGGAATCTTGGTGCCACGAAGATGGTTCCTGCTGGTGAAATGACTTGTCCGAGGAAGGCACCGACGACAGCGAGTACGACGCAAGTGATTAAATAAACATTGAGTCGAAAGGTGCCCCATTCCTCTTCCAGCGTATTACTCATCATCCAAAGGATGTACCAGAAAAATGCGAGAAAGAGTCCTTGGAACAGGCTCATCGGCACGTAGGGCGGAGCGATCATAAAGGAGGCCAGTCGCCACCACTCGCCACCAAAAACGGCTTTTGGTACAAGGAGCAGACCCTCTAATTCGACGCGACCTGTGAGCATGACTCCGTAGATGAAAAGCTGCGCAATAATAAGCGTCGCGACGACGTTTGGTACGGCAAGGAATCCTAGGCGCTTTTCTAGTTTATCCAAAAAATTCATAGTGTCCAAGCCTTATAAGCTAGAGTCGGATTGCAAATCGATCATGGGTAGTTCCCGAACTGTTTCATGCCGTTATGGGGCCAGCAGGACAACGCTGTCATGAATTTTGAGCGCACGCGCCAAGGTGTATTCAAAAACACGCTTGTCTCCATTTTGTGCGACCCATTCGAGATGTTTTTGGGCCGCATCCTCATCACCCTCAGCGCGGAGCTTGAGCCCGATGTAAGTATGTGCTTCGGTCTCTTGCGCGCTATCTTGGACATATCCGATTAACTCGGATTCGGTGCTACTTCCAGCGAGGTAATCGATGACTGGCGATGGCCAGGCATTGAGTGGCTTATTGCGAAGGGCATAATTGAGAGAGGCTTGTGCGTTTCTTTGATCGTCCGCTTCAAGATAGGCAAAATAAGCGATCAACAATGGATATGTTGAGCTTTCGCCCCTCTTGTTATACATTAAAGTCGCTATCTTGGCGGCTGTGGCTGCTCCGAGAAATTCGCCACGGCACATTTGCGCCCATGCGAGTGACTCGTAGAAAAAGCCGTTGATGGGTTGTTCGTTCGTGGCCTGCTTGAACGAGCTCAGGGCAGTGTCGAAGTCCTCCATATTGAAAGCGGCTAGACCGCGTCCATTCCATGCAAAGGCGTGACTAGGATAGTTCGCCACTATTTTATCGTAAGTCGCGAAGGCCTCGGCATGACGCTCTAGATCGGCAAAGATCATAGCTTGACCAAGTAAGGCGGAGAGGTTCTCTGCGTTGACGGTGAGTGCTTGCTGGAAATGATTCAGTGCCCCCTTCGAGTCGCCCGATTCAAGAAGTTCATAGGCCTGCGATACGAGTGTACTTTGCAGAAGAATTGGATCGCTGACATTGCTAATGTTAGACTCTTGCGCCGAAAGCCCAAGCATGCTCATGCCACACAAAATCAGCGTTAAGCGGCGTAAACCCTTTAAATTCATCATTCTAGCAAATACCATCGTCCTATAAAATAAGCTCACGCGGATCGGGCACAATGTCAATTAGTTGCAGCTTTTGTTTCTATTTCTCAGGAGACACACAAGTAGTCACGCAGATCAGCTATCTTCAATGTTTAAGTGACCAATTCCGCATTGTAACCCACGCCTACGCCTGCATCGTACATGCACATATGATTATCGAATCTCAAGAACTTCCACCGATTGGGACCAATGCTTATGCCTTGCTAGAGCCCAGCCTCAAGCAATGCGTGATCATCGACGCGCCTGCCGAAGCATACGAGTGGGCAGTGCAGGTCGCCGAGAAATACAGCTGCCAGATCATCGCACTTATCCTTACGCATGGGCATTGGGATCATATCTTGGACGGTCATAAATTCGCGAAAGCGGGCATTCTAACTTATGGCCATGCGGATGATATAGAGATGTTTGCTTCGCCCTCGAAGATGGCTAGCTACGCAATCCCAGGATTAGAACTGAAAGAGCTACCTATCAATCACTGGATCAAAGGTGGCGACCAGCTCGAACTTCTCGCGACCAAAATGGAAATCCGCCATGTTCCAGGGCATTGTCCGGGTAATGTGCTCGTCTATGTGCCTTGCGAAAAGGCTGCCATTGTCGGCGATGTGATTTTTTCAGGAAGTGTGGGTCGCTACGATTTGCCAGGTGGTGATTTTTCGGTTTTGGAGAAGTCGATTAAAACTCAGGTGTATTCGCTACCCGACGAAACAACTATTTATCCTGGGCATGGGCCCGTGACTTCTGTCGGTCGAGAAAGAGCCGGGAATCCCTACGTAAAAGGATGAGCAACTTAAAGGCCAATGATGAGCGATTCATGCGTCGTGCCCTTGAACTGGCGCAACAGGCTTGGGGACAAACACACCCAAACCCAATGGTAGGCGCCGTCATCGTCGAAGCCAGTGGAGTCGTGGCCGAAGGCTGGCATGCAGCGGCAGGGCAAGCCCATGCTGAAGTCGCTGCCCTCAAAGCGCTTGGTCGTAAGCCTGCGGCAGGCGCTAGCATCTACGTCACTCTCGAACCCTGTAGCACTTGCGGGCGCACGGGTGCTTGCACTAATGCCCTGATCGAGGCAGGATTTACGCGTGTCGTGATCGGTGCGAAAGACCCTAATCCTGAACATGCAGGACGAGGCTTAGAGATTCTCCGAGAGGCGGGTATCGAAGTCGTCGAAGGAGTTATTGCTGAAGAATGCGCCGACCTGAATTTAATCTTTAATCATTGGATTACCCAAAGATCGCCATTCATCGCTGCGAAAATGGCGATCACCTTAGACGGTAAATTTGCTGCGGCCTCGGGAGATTCAAAGTGGGTCACTGGGGAAAACGCGCGTGCGGACGTGATGCGATGGCGGCGATATTTCCCCGCCATCGCGGTCAGTGCAAATACGGTATTAAAAGATAATCCCAGTCTAAGTTCACGAATCGGCGATGAAGTTTGGTGCCCACAGCGCTTTGTCTTTGATCGCACACTCAAGACCTTTGAGGCGGAGACTCTACCGCAGATTTATACAGATACTTTTGCCTCGCAAACGACCGTGCTCTGCGCAGATGCCGCTTCAGATCACCTGAGGGCTAGGGCGGAGGATTTAAATATTAGGCTCTGGCAATTACCCGAAGCCAAGGGTCATCTCAATTGGCTAGCCTTCCGTAAGCGATGTGCCGAAGCTGGAATATGTGGCGTTTATGTCGAAGTGGGGCCAAGGCTTGCCACCCAGGTGATCGAAGGTGGCTTGGCAGATTACCTTTTCGTCTATCAAGCTCCAAAGCTTCTGTCGGATGCGTCGGCACCGGGCATTGGTTCGCTTAGGAACTCACAATCGATGGAGGAAGTCTTTGCGCTTCGTGATTTACGGCAAGCAAACTTCGAGGGCGACCGACTCATCAGGGGATTTTTATCAAAATGAAGCAACTGATCGTGGCTACCGGCAACGCCCACAAAGTTGAAGAATTCGATGGCCTCCTCGACGATTGCGGCTTTGAAGTGCTTTCTGCAAAAGTCTGTGGTGGTATGCCCGATGTGCTTGAAGACGGTGACACATTTGGAGCCAACGCGCGGATTAAAGCCTTAGCCCTGCGAGCACTTGCTCCAAAAGATGCATGGATCGTCTCGGACGACTCAGGGCTCGAAGTCGATGCACTTGGTGGCGCGCCTGGCATCTACTCCGCACGATATGCCGGGGAGGGCGCGAGTGACCTCCATAATTTGAATAAGCTCTTACTAGAACTCGAAGAGCAAGCTGCAGCTCAACGAGCAGCGCGTTTCCGATGTGTGCTTTGCCTAATCGACCCTAGTGGCGGTGAGCAATTTTTTGAGGGTGCCTGCGAGGGTAGGATTGCCAAAGCTCCCGCGGGTACAGAAGGCTTCGGCTATGATCCTGTTTTTGTGCCAGAAGGCCATAGCGAGTCTTTCGCAGAACTGGGCGAATCCATCAAAAGTAAATTAAGCCATCGAGCCTTGGCCGTGTTGGCTATGCGCCGTTGCTTGGAGTCCTAACTTCTTTAACATTGCGTTAAAATCCGTATCCACTCGGGCGCAAATATCTAGAGTCTTACCCTCACGCATCGGACGCGTGAATCGGTGGTAAATGCGGTCTCTGGTCGGATCGAAACTTTCAATAAGCACTTTGTTTTAGCAGCTTATGGACACCGAGTAGAGGTGCTCGCTTTTGCCTGAGGGCAGTTCAGCCCGCATTTCAGACTACAAGCTTAGTTTTGCCCGAAAACCGTCTCGACAATCCGCCACAGGCTGAAAGCCTTGTTGGTTTACTATTTTGATTATAGCCATGCAAAAAGATCTAAATACTATCGTTGCCGATGTTA
>CENJ01116904.1_pt1 | contig 16510 bp, 12 predicted proteins | sample 356161 | NCBI WGS metagenome assembly CENJ01 (sample SAMEA2619531, study PRJEB7988) | marine metagenome | biome: marine biome (ENVO:00000447); feature: surface water layer (ENVO:00002042); material: "saline water (ENVO:00002010), including plankton (ENVO:xxxxxxxx)" | depth 5 m
TTTTTTCTTTGCCGGTGCTTTTTTGGCAGCTGGCTTTTTAGCTGCCGGTTTCTTGGCTGCCGGCTTCTTGGCGGCGGGTTTTTTAGCTGCAGGTTTTTTTGCAGGTTTTTCATCACCCTCTTTGGTATCAGCTTTTTTTGCGGCAGATTTTTTAGCCGGAGCTTTTTTAGCTGGCTTCTTTTTAGCCTTGGGCTTTTCTTCAGTTTCCTCAGGGGCTGCCATAAGCTCCTCAATGCTGACAGTGATATCTGTTACATCCGCTTGCTCAATCACAAAATCAATGACTTTATTTTCAAACAATGGCGCCCGAATTTGTGCCATTGCTTCAGGATTGTTACGGAAATAATTAAAAACTTCCTGCTCCTGCCCCGGGAACTGACGCACACGCTCCATCAAACCTTGGTTAATTTCTTCCTGAGTTACTTCAATTTCATTAGTGGAACCTATTTCTGCAAGCACAAGACCTGTGCGAACACGACGCTCAGCAATCTCACGATACTCAGTCCGCAATTCATCTTCAGTTTCATCCAACTCATCAATTTTCTTACTCTGATTTTCGAGTTCACTTTCAAACTGATGCCAAATCTGATTGAACTCCAAATCAACCATGCGGGTCGGTAGTTCAAAATCATGTGCTGCGCTTAGCTTATCAAGCAAATCGCGTTTCACCTGCTCACGGGAGAAATTATGGTAATCCTTGCCGATTTGCTCGCGCACCATCTCTTTGAGTTGGTCAAGTGACTCCATACCCATTGAGGTGGCAAATTCGTCATTAATCTCAATCTCTTTTGGCCCACTTACTTCATGAACAGTTGTTTCGAAAACTGCGGCTTTATTTGCCAAATTTGCATTGCCGTAATCTTCCGGGAAATTCACTTCGATATCGAAACTATCACCGGCTTTTTTGCCGATAATTTGATCTTCAAAACCAGGAATGAATTGATTGGAACCAAGCTCCAGTTCAAACCCCTCTGATGCACCGCCTTCAAAAGGCTCATCATCAATCTTGCCAAGAAAATCAATCTTCACACTATCACCTGATGCCGCTTTAGCGGTTTTTGCTTTAGGCTCGAATTGCTTACGCGACTGTGCGAGGCGTTGAATGGACTCGTCAACTTCCGTATCGGAAATCTCGGCAACTTTGCGATCAAGAGAGATGTCTTTAAAATTGGCCAGCGTGATTGGCGGAATGATGTCGTAAATCATATTGAAAACAAAATCGGCATCACCGCTGATGACATTTTCAATATCTCCGTCGAGATTAACCTCAGGCTGTAAAGCCGGACGCTCATCACGGTCAGTCAGCACCTGCTGGCTCTGATCATTAACGACCTCTTGAAGAATTTCGCTCATCAAGCGTGAACCATAAACTTTTTTCAAATGCGTGACAGGCACCTTCCCCTTACGGAAACCTTTGAGTTGAACCTGATCTTTAAGTTCAATCAATTTTGAGTCCAGACGCGAAGCCAAATTGTCTTTGGCTACGGTTATTTTCAATTCGCGGGAAAGGCCCTCAGCGGAGGTCTCTTCAATTTGCATCGTTACATCCATTTTTTTTGTTGCTCAATTGTGTCCATGAGCAGTGATTAATATGGTTAGTTCGCTTATGGTGCGGGCGGAGGGACTTGAACCCCCACGCCTCTCAGCACTAGAACCTAAATCTAGCGTGTCTACCAATTCCACCACGCCCGCTTTTAAGCTTAACTAACTATGGCGCGGGGTATAGCAATTTAGTTGACCTATGACCAGTCTCTTGTGATGATTTGTTAAGACTCTTTAAGACATTCTTCAATTATACAAAAACAAACATAATTGTTTATTTTTTAATCAAGTGAACAAAATTTAAGCAAAAAAAGAAATATTTTTAAACGTGTTTTAAAAATTGTAAAAATAACACAATAATTTCATAGTCTTACAACCCACCCTGTTGAGTAAAATTTTTGGCACGGTTTCTGCTTTATTAAGTACATAAATTCTGAAAGGACAATTCTATGAAAAAAGTAGAAGCCATCATCAAACCCTTCAAATTAGATGAGGTTAAAGATGCATTACAGGAAGCCGGACTTCAGGGCATAACTGTAATCGAAGCTAAAGGTTTTGGTCGTCAGAAAGGCCACACCGAATTATACCGTGGCGCAGAATATGTAGTTGATTTTCTGCCCAAGGTAAAAATAGAGCTTATCATTGGCGACGATATGCTTGAAACTGCGATTGAGGTTATTCAAAAGGCCGCTCAAACCGGTCGCATTGGGGACGGGAAAATATTTGTTTCCGACATCCAAGAAGCCATACGTATTCGTACCGGAGAGTTCGGTATCGATGCACTTTAAACATCCTAACTTAAACTATCCGGAGATAAATAATGTCTGACGCTTCCAAAATTCTTAGTCAACTCAAAGACGACGAGATCCAATATGTAGATCTTCGTTTCACTGATCCACGCGGCAAAATGCAACACGTCACGCTCGACTCATCCCTTGTTGATGAGGACTTCTTCACAGAAGGCGCCATGTTTGACGGCTCATCAATCTCAGGCTGGAAAGCCATTAATGAGTCCGATATGTGCCTGATGCCTGACACGGATTCAGTATCCATGGATCCATTTTATGCACAGCCGACAATGACAATTTTCTGCAATATCACTGATCCGATCACAGGTGAGTTCTACAACCGTGACCCGCGTTCAACAGCAGTCAAAGCAGAAGCCTACCTGAAATCAACAGGCATCGGCGACACAATCAATTTCGGCCCTGAAGCTGAATTTTTTGTTTTTGACGATGTTCGCTTTTCATCTGACCCCTACAATACAGGCTTTGCGCTAGACAGCACTGAATTGCCAGTTAATTCAGGTACTGAATATGAAGCCGGTAATATGGGTCACCGTCCACGCACAAAGGGTGGCTACTTCCCGGTTAATCCTGTCGATAGTGGGCAAGATCTTCGCGGCGAAATGCTTAGCGTCATGAAAGATATGGGTCTCGAGGTCGAGAAACATCACCACGAAGTTGCAGCTGCTCAACATGAGCTTGGCCTGAAATTCGGTACGCTGACAAGCATTGCTGACAGTCTTCAACTTTACAAATACGCCGTTCACAATGTGGCTCACGCTTACGGCAAATCAGCAACCTTTATGCCGAAGCCTGTCTACGGCGATAACGGAACGGGCATGCACTGTCACCAGTCTATCTGGAAAGAAGGCAAGCCTCTCTTCGCTGGCGACAAATATGCAGACCTGTCACAAGAGTGCCTTTACTATATTGGCGGTATCATCAAACACGCCCGCGCCATTAACGCGCTGACGAACCCGTCAACAAACTCATACAAGCGTCTCATTCCCGGTTTTGAAGCACCTGTGCTTCTCGCTTATTCAGCGCGTAACCGTTCTGCGTCTTGCCGGATTCCATTCGCGACATCCGCACCGGGCAAAAGAATTGAAATTCGCTTCCCTGACCCAACAGCCAACCCATATCTTGCTTTCACAGCTATGATGATGGCCGGTCTGGACGGTATCGAGAATAAAATCGATCCGGGTGATCCAATGGATAAAGACCTTTATGAACTGCCACCTGAAGAACTGGCTGATGTACCACAGGTTTGCGGATCTCTGCGTGAGGCTCTTGAAGCACTCGATGCAGACCGTGACTTCCTGAAAAAAGGCGGCGTAATGGATGATGACCAGATTGACGGATATCTGGAGCTTAAGTGGGAAGAAGTTTACCGCTTTGAGCACACACCTCACCCTGTTGAGTTCGACATGTATTACAGCGTCTGATCACGCTTCATAAATTGAAAAGGGCCGGTTTATCCGGCCCTTTTTTATGCATAAATATTGCAAAACACTCTAATCACTGAGTTTATTGCGCGTCTCTGTTGTTGTGCGTACAAGATCCATTTTGCTAATCTGCCACCCCATGCCAGGCAAATAGACCACATCATCAACATACGTCCCCATGAACATCCAAATCTGACCGTTAGGCATGTCGTGCCAGGCCTGCACATAGGTTTCCAATCCGGCTGACCCGCCAGTTACGTCACAATCTGACGATATTTGAACATCCAAATCGCTAACACGTTGCGTTCCGGTAAGATGCTGGGTAGGTCCCATTGGTCCCAAAGTCTGCGCGACGATATCAGCCCAAGCATCCGGCCCGACGGCATTCATTTCAGGCGCCCCCTCACCCGAAACAGAAAAATTAGCATCTGCGGTAAATATCGTGCGGTAAAGGTCGCGCCCTTTTTCAAAAGAGTCGCCTTCTGTGATACCCAGCAAATCAGTTGCCTTCGCGTATCCACGTTGCAGATATTCAATTTCCTGTCGCGCAGCGGCCTTAATCAAATCAGTTGAGCAGGCACTCTTGGGCCCTGCTTCACTTTGCATAAATATTGGGGTAGCTACTGCAATCAGCCCCACCAAAACCATAGCGGCCATTAAACCCTGAACATTTTTCATAACCCTCTCCCTAGGTAAGACTTTTTAATATCCGTAATTTTCTTTGTAACGCTCGGCAGCTTTTTTCTCAAATGCTTGAAACCCTCCAACAGCCTTGAGAACCCCCATTTTCAAATCCGGCTCTTGCCCTTCCCCCATGCGAATGAGTTGAAGACAAAACCATCCCTGACGTCCCCAACCGTTAATGCCACGAATAATTGCAAACGGGCTGGTGTCTCCCAACAGACCTGGACCAAGCCTGACTATTTTTTCAAATTCTTCCGTCGCAGCAACCGCGCCGGATAACAGCTTATTGGCAATATCAGGATCACTGCACATGGGACGCGCAAGACCAATCATGTCACAAGCCCCCGCATTGAGTGCGGCATCCATACCGGCGCGCGTCCGAAACCCACCCGTCACCATCAAGGCGCCATTGAAAACGGCTCTGATGTCTTTGGCATACTCAAGAAAATATGCTTCTCGCGCAACGGTGCTGGGCAAACGGCTTTCGCTTTTCGACGAGTCCATCGCACCCCCCTCAAGACCGGACATCCGGGGCTGCTCATAAGTGCCACCCGAAATTTCAAGCAAATCAAGTTTTTCATCATTGAGCCACTTGGCAACCTGCACGGCCTCTTCATGACTGAAACCCCCACGCTGAAAATCAGCAGAATTGAGCTTGACGGCAACAGGGAATTCTTTTCCTACAACCTTGCGTGTGGCACGCACGGCCTCAAGCAGAAAACGAGCCCGGTTTTCAAGCGAGCCGCCCCAAGCATCCGTCCGAACATTTACATCCGGAGATAAAAATTCAGAGATCAAGTAGCCATGAGCCCCATGAATTTGAACACCGGTGAAACCTGTCTCCTTGGCTGTCTTGGCGGCGAAGGCAAAACCTTCAATCGCTGCCTGAATTTCAGCATCTGTCATGGCTTTCGGATCACCAAACATCTTGCCGGGCATGTTAACCGGCAAGTCAGACGGGCCTACAGGCGTTTCATTAACGGCTATCGGGGTTTGCCGCCCGGCATGAGAAATTTGCATCCAAAGCTGGGTTTCATTGGCTGTACCTTGTGCAGCCCAATGTTTCAGTGCCGCCAATTGTTCATCTGATTGAGGCCCTTCAATCACGACATTTCCAGCACGCTCCAGGTATTTATGATTAATCTGAACATTACCGGTTAACAACATTCCCGAACCACCATCTGCCCAGCGACCATAAAGTGTTGAAAGTTTTGAGGTGGCGCGGTTAGCGGGGTCTGACAACCCCTCTGTCATAGCCCCTTTGGCAATTCTATTTTTAATAATGACGCCACAAGGCAGGGTTAACGTATCGGAAAGAGTTGTCATGATAATCCTTTTACTAAATGAACTGGCACACTACTTTGTAGAAAATATAGTCGCAAGCATTTCAAGAAATCCAGATTTTTCCCCGCGAGTGAACAAACTTGTTTAAAATCCAGTTCATTGAACGATTCGACTTAACATTTCGATTGCCGAAATTTTGCTATAGGTTTTCCCATGCCAGCGCGAAAAAAAACAGAAGATACGCCGGACTTATTTGGTTCTGAGGCAAAGTCCGCTTCAAAAACAGGGGCAAAAAAAACATCTAAGTCAGCGGCTGAACAGCCATCTAAATCAGCTTCTCAAGCCTCATCAAAGAAGTCATCCAGCACCAAACCAAAAATGCCCGCCAAAAAGTCGGGGCAATACAGTGCTGCTGATATTGAAGTTCTTGAGGGCCTTGAACCCGTCAGAAGACGCCCCGGCATGTATATTGGTGGCACGGACCACCGAGCTCTGCATCACCTCTTTGCAGAAGTGATTGACAATTCCATGGATGAGGCAGTTGCTGGACATGCCAGCTTTATTGAAGTGAATTATGACGCCGATGGCACACTTACAGTCGGCGATAACGGGCGCGGCATACCTGTCGACCCGCATCCTAAATTCAAAGACAAATCTGCCCTTGAGGTCATTATGACAACCCTCCACGCCGGTGGTAAATTCGGCAGTGGAGCCTATGATACTTCAGGCGGTTTACACGGTGTGGGTGTGTCTGTCGTTAACGCCCTATCTGATAAACTAATAGTTGAAGTTGCCCGTGATAAGACATTGTATTCACAAGAGTTTTCACGCGGTGTTGCTAAGGGTAAATTAAAGACAATCGGCCCTGCAGGCAACCGCCGAGGTACCAAAGTTAGCTTCACGCCCGACGCAGATATCTTTGGCAATAATACGAGTTTTGACCCTTACCGCCTCTACAGCATGGCAAAGGCCAAAGCCTATTTATTTGGTGGCGTTGAAATTAGATGGCACTGCGATCCAGACCTAATTTCAGACCCTGAAAAATGCCCACCGGAAGCTGTGCTGCGTTTTCCGGAAGGCTTAAGAGACTATCTGGATGAGCAAATCGGCAATCGCCCGACTGTAACCCCCGGTCCATTTGCGGGGAAAGTACAGAAAGATGGTTCACATGGTAGCGTAGAATGGGCAATAAGCTGGGTGGGCGGTAGTGATACGCATGTCTCGTCTTATTGTAATACAGTCCCAACACCCGAAGGCGGAACACATGAACAAGGCCTACGATCCGCTCTCACAAAAGGCCTGAAAGCTTATGGTCAACTGGTTAGCAACAAGAAAGCCGATATTATTACTGCTGATGATGTCATGGGCTCTGTCACTGCCTTAGTCTCGGTTTTTATCCGTGAGCCGGAATTTCAGGGACAGACCAAGGATAAACTCGCCTCCCCCGAAGCCACTCGCATTACCGAACAGACTGTCCGCGATGCTTTTGACCTGTGGTTGGCAAGCGATAAGCTATCTGCAACAAAACTTCTTGAATGGGTCATAGACCGCGCAGAGGAGAGACAGCGCCGCAAGCAGGAAAAAGAAGTCAGCAGAAAGTCTGCTGTCCGTAAACTGCGTCTCCCGGGCAAGCTGGCGGATTGCAGTCAAAACGGAGCTGCCGGCTCAGAAATTTTTATCGTTGAGGGCGACAGCGCGGGAGGGTCTGCAAAACAAGGCCGGGACCGCAAAACCCAAGCAATTTTGCCACTGCGGGGGAAAATCCTGAATGTTGCCAACGCGACAGCCGCAAAGAAACAGCAAAGCCAATTGATTTCAGATTTGGTCCAGGCTCTAGGGTGTGGCACCGGAAGTACCTATGACGGCGATAAGCTCAGATATGAAAAAGTTATCATCATGACCGACGCCGATGTCGATGGTGCACATATTGCGGCTTTGCTGATTACTTTCTTCCACGAAGAGATGCCTGAGCTTATTAAAGACGGGCATCTTTATTTGGCTGTGCCGCCGCTTTATCGTCTCGCACAAGGCGGGAAAACTCTCTATGCCCGTGATGAGGCACATCGTGAAGAACTTATGGCGTCTGAATTCAGGGCTAATGCTAAAGTTGAAGTCAGCCGCTTTAAGGGTCTGGGGGAAATGCTCCCTGCTCAGTTAAAAGAAACAACCATGAAGCCGGAAAACCGCACGCTCTTGCAAATTCAACTCCCAGAAGAAGAGTTCAAAAAGACTGCAGATTGCGTAAACCGCCTTATGGGGAACAAACCGGAAATGCGTTTTAGGTTTATCCAGGACAATGCCGCCTTCGCAGATGAGCAACTGCTGGATATTTAAAGAAATTTTAAACGTCAGACCGCTTTACAAAGCCTTAAATTAAACTAGTTTACACATCATCTTGGAGGTCAGGCCGTGGTGGCCTGAATTTAGCCATCCCATCGGGGATGGCTCGATTAAAAATAACTTTGAACAAAACAATTATAACGTCACGGAAAATTATGAAATTTGATGAACTGGGTCTCGCGCCCGAAATTATGACTGCCATTAATGATGCCGGCTACACAACGCCGACACCCATTCAGGCAGAAGCCATTCCACATGTGATTGCCGGAAGAGATGTGCTGGGTATCGCTCAAACAGGTACGGGCAAAACAGCAAGTTTTACCCTTCCCATGATACACCGCCTTATGAAAGGGCGCGCAAAAGCACGAATGCCTCGCACGCTTATCCTTGAGCCAACACGCGAACTCGCGGCACAAGTCGCGGACAATTTTGATGTTTACGGCAAAAACACCAAACTTACCAAAGCCTTGCTGATTGGCGGTGTAAGTTTTGGCGATCAAGAAAAAGCAATTATGCGCGGGGCAGATGTATTGATTGCAACACCCGGCAGATTACTCGACCATGTAGAACGTGGTGGCGTTTTATTACGCGGCGTGGAAGTGCTGGTTATTGACGAAGCTGACCGCATGCTTGATATGGGTTTTATTCCTGATATTGAACGGATTGTAAAATTACTTCCCTTTACGCGCCAAACTTTGTTTTTCTCGGCAACCATGCCACCTGAAATTACGCGCCTTACACAACAATTTCTGTCGGCACCTGCCCGCGTCGAAGTTGCACCCCCTTCATCAACCAATGACAATGTAAGCCAACGGCTGATTTCAGTTCCAAAAACCCAAAAACTAAAAACACTGAAAAAGCTCTTTGACGAAGAAGACGTCACCAATGGCATCATCTTTTGTAACCGCAAAAGAGATATTGGCGACCTACTCAATGCGCTACAAAAAAGTGGCTACCCGGCCGTCTCCCTGCATGGGGATATGGACCAGCATATGCGGCTCAAAATGCTTGATAAGTTCAAAGGCGGGGAAGCAACCTATCTGATTGCCTCCGACGTTGCAGCACGCGGACTGGATATTCCTGCCGTCAGTCATGTTTTCAATTATGACGTACCGACCCATGCCGAAGACTATGTCCACCGCATAGGAAGAACAGGTCGTGCCGGCAGAAAAGGCGCCGCCATAACCTTGTTCTCTAAAGAGGATGGTAAATATATTGACGCCATTGAAAAGCTGATTAATCGCAAAATTGATGTCGTCAAAAGTAATGACACCCCTGATGATGTTACAACAGACAAAGAAGAAAAAGCCGCTTCAAAACCGCATCGTAAAAACGATGGCGACAAAAAAGGAAATGAAAAAGGAGAAAGAAAAGGCTTGGCCGCTTTCTCAAAAAACAAGAGAGACAAAAAAGAGAATAGTGACGCAATACCGAAAGCATTACACGCGAATGATAAGCCCGTTCAAAAAGAACCTAAAACTGATAATTCAACCGGTAATGCGTCTGACAAAACACAAGTGGGATTCGGTGAAAATATCCCGGCATTCTTGAAAAATGCGCCGGAATAACCTCTAACTCGCCATTGATTTCAATATACTATAAAGCTTTTCCGTATAAGGCGGACGCAACATTTGAAGCACTTTTTCAATGGGTGTTTGTCGATATATAGGTTTGGCGTGCGAGAAGTTTTTAAATCCTTCAAGGCCGTTATAGGCCCCCATACCACTTGCACCAACACCACCGAAAGGTAAGCCCTCTTGTGTTGCATGCACCAATAAATCATTAATCGTCACGCCGCCTGAAATAGTTTGAGAGATGACTTCATTTTCTTCATTCTTATCAGCACCGAAATAATATAGCCCGAGTGGGCGGTCATGAGCATTCACATAATCAATCGCTTCATTGATCGTTTGATAAGTTTTGATTGGTAGGATAGGTCCAAAAATCTCTTCCTGCATCAACTTCATATTATCTGAAGGATTGATCACCAATGTTGGCGGGATTTTAAAATGCTGTTGCTGCGTAAAATTTTCTTCAGCCGGGTTAATTTCGATGATTTCAGCACCTTTTCTCTTGGCGTCAGCCAGATAGCCCTTCAACCTGTCATAATTGCGTTCATTAATGATTGATGTGTAATCCTGATTTTCTTTTAACGTCGGGAACATCGTGCGGATGCTATCCATCGCCAGATTTGAGAAGGTTTCTTTTTGGTCTTCAGGAACCATTATGTAATCTGGCGCAAGGCAAATCTGACCTGCATTTAATGTTTTGGCAAACATGATACGGTCTGCGGTCTGCTTCATATTGGCAGATTGCGAGACGATTACCGGCGATTTACCACCAAGTTCCAGTGTGAGCGGCATAATATTTTCCGCGGAGCCGCGAATAACATGAGGCGCGATAGACGTGGAACCGGTGAACAACAAATGATCGAAGGGCATAGTTGAAAAAATTTCACCGGTTTTAGGGCCTCCGGTTACAACAGCCAGTTCTGTAACATCAAAATATTGCTCTACAAGCTTCTTCATGAGTTGGGTGCAATGGGGCGTGTACTCAGATGGCTTAATAATACATCTATTGCCAGCCGCAAAAATGCTTCCCAGAGGAGTAAAAGCGAGATTAAATGGAAAATTCCAGGGTACGACATTACCGACAACGCCAATTGGTTGATATTTAATAGATGCCCTACCCCCGAGCAAATTAAACGGAAAAGATGCTGCCCTGGAGCTGCGCTTCATCCACTTGGCAACCTTGTTTCGGTTGGATTTTAAAGAACTTATCGTGGCATAGATATCTGTCATCATGCTGCCTGCATTACTGCGATTGCCAAAATCAGCATTTAATGCCTCAATAATCGCGTCCTGATTATCACCCAAAAGGGCGATCACGCGATTAATACGATCAATACGCAACCTAAAAGATGGGGACCCCTCCGCAAGCTGAGCATTCTTTTGAGTATCTATTATGAGCTGAATTTTTTTCCGACTTGTATCAGACACTTTCGGGGCTTTAGCCATTTACACTTCTCCAAAACAGGATACTACACCTAAATTCATTCCAAAATTAAGTCAATCACTGCTTACTGGTTTTTAACTGACTGAAAATATCTTATGAAATCTTAAAGTCACAGGTCAAACTAATAGTCAAAATGTCACTGGACTGATACAAAATAGCCTTATTACATATTAAAATCCAATCCGATTATATAACTTTAGAGGAAGCCACTATGACCGAAATGTCTCTCTCGGATGTCATTCTTAAAATTGATAATGAACTGGCAACCATCACCTTAAACAGTCCAGATACGCTCAATGCGCTTTCTAAAGGGGTGCTTACCGGAATGTATGAGGCTCTTGATCATATCGAGCATGGCGGACACAATATTAGGTGCCTAATAATTACCGGTGAAGGGCGTGCTTTTAGCTCTGGTGCCAATCTAACTGAAACCATGGAAGGGGGCGCCAATGAAAATGGTTTCCCCGTAGATGTCGGCCAGCAACTGGAACTCAGTTATCATCCAATCATGCGCCGCTTAAGAAATTTGCATTGCCCAATTATTAGCGCTGTTAACGGCCCGTGTGCTGGGGCAGCTGTCGGCATTGCCCTCTCATGCGACCTCATTATGGCAACACGGTCATCTTATTTTCTTCTGGCCTTCCGCAATATCGGCCTGGTGCCTGATTGCGGCGTGACTTGGATTGTTCCAAGGCTTATTGGCGGCGCTAGAGCGCGGGAACTTGCACTTCTGGGTGAAAAACTTCCAGCAGAGACAGCTCAGGAGTGGGGACTCATTAATCGTGTTTTTGATGATGAAACCCTCATGGAAGAAACTGAGAAAGTGGCAAGAAAACTTGCTGAAGGACCTTCAGGTCAAAGCTTTATTCGCCAAGCCATGTGGGACAGTTTGGATAATAATTTTGAAACCCAATTGGATAGAGAGCGCCAACTGCAGTTTCAAGCCGGACAGACCGGAGATTTTTATGAAGGGGTTACAGCATTTCTTGAAAAGCGTTCAGCAAAATTTACCGGCAAATAAGCCGTTTGATTATCAAGAAATAACACAGCTTGCTAATAGACCGAACAGGCTGATACCCATGAGTATCATAAGATGCGGCATAGCCTATTCTTCAATACCCAGTTTATGCAGAACCAGCTTGTTAACCGATTGCGGATTAGCTTTACCACCTGTTGACTGCATAACCTGACCTACAAACCAGCCGGCCATTTTGGGTTTCTCTTTGGCTTGTGCAACTTTATCCGGATTAGCGGCAAGGACTTCGTCAACCGCGGCTTCAATCTCACCTGTATCAGTGACTTGCTTTAAGCCCTTTTCTTCAACAATGACAGAAGGGGATTTCCCTTGGTCCGGCCCGTCTTCAAACATCATTTCAAACACATCCTTAGCAATGCGGCTGGAAATAGTATCGTCAGAAAGAAGGTCAACAAGAGCACCTAAATTTTCCGGGCTAACCGGGCTATCAATAATATTTAAACCAGCCTTATTCAGGCCGGCAAATAAGCTACCAATGACCATATTTGCAACTGTTTTAGCATCCCGTCCCGTGGCAGCGGCTTCAAAATAAGCCGCGCTTTCTGCCTCAGCGACAAGTATCCCCGCATCATAAGCAGACAGACCATAATCAGACATAAATCTGGCTTTTTTGTCATCGGGCAATTCAGGTAGTGATGCGGCAATCTCGTCGACAAAATCCTGTGAGAAGGTTAAAGGCAATAAATCCGGATCAGGAAAATACCTATAATCATGTGCCTCTTCTTTTGACCGCATAGAACGGGTTTCACCGTTTTTAGGATCGAACAGTCGTGTCTCCTGATCAATCGATCCACCATCTTCTATGATAGCAATTTGTCGGCGCGCCTCATGTTCAATCGCCTGACCGATAAAGCGAATAGAATTCACATTTTTAATTTCACAACGTGTCCCGAGGGGATCACCTTGTTTACGTACAGAAACATTCACATCAGCACGCAAACTGCCCTGCTCCATATTCCCGTCACATGTGCCGAGATATCGCAAAATTGCACGCAACTTTTTTACATAGGCTTGTGCCTCAGCTGAGGAACGCATATCCGGCCGTGAAACAATTTCCATTAGCGCAACGCCGGACCGATTCAAATCGACAAAACTCAAATCAGGATGTTGGTCATGAACAGATTTACCTGCATCTTGCTCAAGGTGGAGCCTCTCAATGCCGACGGTTTTTGTTGAACCGTCTTCAAGATCAATGACAATCTCTCCCTCACCCACAACAGGCTGCAGAAACTGAGAAATCTGATAACCCTGAGGCAAATCAGGATAAAAATAGTTCTTTCTGTCAAATACAGAATAATTATTAATCTGAGCTTTCAGCCCCAGACCTGTACGAACTGCCTGTTCTACACATTTCCAATTTATCACCGGCAACATGCCGGGCATGGCAGCATCAACTAAAGAGACTTGCGTATTCGGCTCTGCACCATATTCAGTCGCCGCACCGGAAAATAATTTTGCCTGTGACAGCACTTGAGCATGCACCTCCAAACCGAGAACAACTTCCCAATCTCCGGTTGCACCACTGATTAAATTATCATTCGTTGCTTCACTCATGACATCTACCTTATCGCCACTCTATTCCCACCAGGCATCTGGACGGGCATCGAACCCGGCAGCCTGTTCAATTTTTTCAGCCATTCCCAGCAGAGCCTCTTCACCGAAAGGCTGACCGATGAGTTGTAAACCCAACGGTAGACCTTGCGCATCAAGACCTGCAGGAACGGAAATACCCGGCAGACCCGCAAGATTAACTGTAACCGTGAACACATCATTCATATACATGGCCAGCGGGTCATCAAGATTTTCACCAATCGCAAAAGCAGAGGACGGCGTTGCCGGGGTTAGAAGGACATCGCATTTCTCAAAAGCTTGCTTGAAATCATCAGAGATAAGTCGGCGAACTTTTAGAGCCTTGAGATAATAAGCATCATAATACCCTGCAGACAGCACATAAGTGCCGATCATAATACGCCGACGCACTTCAGCACCAAAACCTGCACCGCGGGTTTTCTCATACATTTCAAGAAGGTTATCGCCCTCAAGTCGGGTGCCGTATCTCACTCCATCATAGCGAGCGAGATTAGAAGAGGCTTCTGCCGGCGCAATAATGTAATAAGCCGGAAGTGCATATTTTGTGTGTGGCAGGCTTACGTCAACAATTTCAGCTCCGGCATCTTTCAACCAGTCAATGCCGTGCTGCCAAAGCTCTTCGATTTCATCGGACATCCCATCAATTCTGTATTCTTTTGGAATTCCGACTTTCTTGCCGTTTAAGTTTGCTCCTAGAGCCGACTCATAATCCGGCACGGGCGCATTAATAGATGTTGTATCTTTAACGTCATGCCCTGCCATTGCGCCAAGCATAATGGCTGAGTCTCTTACCGTTCTGGTGATTGGACCTGCTTGATCAAGAGAGGATGCGAAAGCAACAATGCCCCAGCGTGAGCATCTGCCGTAGGTTGGCTTCAACCCGACCGTTCCGGTAAAGGCTGCAGGTTGCCTGATAGAACCACCCGTGTCTGTCGCTGTGGCAGCGACACCGATATGCGCGGCAATCGAAGCGGATGACCCGCCTGATGACCCACCGGGAACCAGATTTGTTTCCTTAGCCTTATTCCGCCATGGATTATTCACCGGACCGAAGCAAGATGTCTCATTTGATGACCCCATGGCGAATTCATCATTGTTAAGCTTGCCAAGATGAACAGCCCCGGCATCCCATAAATTTTGCGTGACAGTGCTTTCATAGGGCGGTGTAAAATCACCCAGAATTTTTGAACAAGCTGTCGTGCGCACACCTTTGGTACAGAATAAATCCTTCACACCAATCGGCAGACCTTCTAGCGCGCCGCCTTCCTCATTAGAAAGTTTAGCGTCGGAAGCTTTGGCCATTTCCAGAGCTTTTTCTGGCGTTTCCAGAATAACAGCATTAAGTTTACGTCCGGCTTCCATCGCCGAGATATGCGCCTGCGTGAGTTCTTCCGAGGTAAAGTCTTTTTGACGAAGCCCATCACGCGCCTCGGCAAGTGATAGATCTGTGAGTTTAGAAGCGCTCATTAATTACTCCACCACTTTTGGGACAGCAAAATAATCGTCGTCACAGGCAGGAGCATTTGCTGTAACGTCCTCAACATAGCCGCCATCTGTCACAGCATCTTCGCGCCGTTTAATTTCGGTTTCCACAACGGCTGTCATTGGCAAAATATCATCTGTATTTACCTCACTGAGTTGCTCAATAAATCCTAGAATTGCATTAAGCTCAGTTCCAAGCGAAGCAATCTCTTCTTCAGGAACGGCAATTCTAGCCAACCGGGCAATCCGGTGAACGGTCTTATCATCAACAGACATAGACACCCCTAACCAAATATTCAAAAAGTGACCGGAAACTAACACCCGTCTAATTACTAATCAATCCATACGCGAGAATATCGCTCTGTTCGCAGAAAATATCACCAGAAATATCAATAAAAGAGAAAAACTGTTATAATATGCCATGCCTATTCTTGATGACCCCAAAACCTTGCCGCAATTAATCGAGTCCGGTCAAAAACTCATGGGGCTTGACCTTGGCACCAAAACCATTGGCCTCGCTATCAGCGATACAATGTTTAAAATTGCCACCCCACTTGAGGCCATCAAGCGCACTAAGTTTTCAAAGGACACACAATCTCTGCGAGCCTTTGAAGAAACGCATAATATCGGCGCACTGGTGATTGGCCTTCCGCTGAACATGGATGGCAGTGAGGGACCACGGGTTCAAGCAAGCCGAGCATTTGCAAGAAACCTGCTTCAGCAAAAAGACCAGCCTATTGTGTTCTGGGACGAAAGGCTTTCCACCTCTGCTGTCACGCGGACACTGATTGATGCTGATATGAGCCGCGCAAAGCGCGCTGATGTTGTCGATAAAATGGCCGCAGCATATATCTTGCAAGGGGTTTTGGATTTATTGAATAATTAATAAAATTTAATATAAATTATTAAAATTTACTATATTTTAAACCATTGTCGTCTACATGATATAAAATAATAATATAAGAATTTTAGAGATGTATAATGTACCAAGATTACGCCTTGGAGTATTAAAAAAGACTGGGTTTATTTTGATTATTGCCTCAGCCTTGAGCTTAACCGCATGTGGTGGCGGGGGTGGCGGAGGCGGCGGCAAGGCGTTGCCAAAATCTCCTGCCGACAGACCTCAACCAAAGAGTCAGCCCCAGCCAACACCTCAACCTCAACCAACACCTCAGCCGATGCCGCAACCTCAACCAACGCCTCAACCAACGCCTCAGCCAATGCCGCAACCCCAACCAATGCCTCAGCCGATGCCTCAGCCGATGCTGCAACCTCAACCAACGCCTCAGCCAAGTGCCAACTCATAT
>CENJ01095786.1_pt1 | contig 16489 bp, 16 predicted proteins | sample 356161 | NCBI WGS metagenome assembly CENJ01 (sample SAMEA2619531, study PRJEB7988) | marine metagenome | biome: marine biome (ENVO:00000447); feature: surface water layer (ENVO:00002042); material: "saline water (ENVO:00002010), including plankton (ENVO:xxxxxxxx)" | depth 5 m
CGGCGCCAGGCTGTTCGGCACCGTCACCTGCTGCCGGCGCGGCCGCTGCCGGCTTTTTCATGCCCTCCTGAAGGGCACGAACGCGGGCGGCGCGTTCCTGCGCGGTCAGCTTGTCATCAGCCTCCGCGATGGGTGCCGGAGCCGGGGCTGTATCGGGTGCAGTCTGCGGCGGTGCGGCAACGGGATCGGCTTTTGGCGTGGCGGCGCGATGCGGCGCAGCCGGGGCGCGCTTGCGGCGCACCTCGACCTGCACAGTGCGGCGACCGGCGCCGCCGGTGTTTGCCCGTGCCTGGCCGGCTTCAAGACCACCGAGTGTCAGCCTGCTGCCTGAGAGGCTGAGTTTTTTCGATTTGCCACTATCTTCGTTCATTCCGAACCCTTTCCCGACGACACGGCCCTGACGGCCCGATCGCCTTTACGCGCTGTGTGATACACTGGTATCACCCAGCCTGACAAGCAGAAGACCAAGAAAAGCCCTCAAGTCTTGTCAGCTCACGATGCAGATTTTCTGCCGGTTTTGCCTTGCCGCCACCGCGGATTCCAGCAAAGGCGAGGCTGTCTCGACCAAACAACTGGCCAAGTTCCTCTGCGGTCAGAAGGCGGCTTGTCCATTCCACCCCCAACCGCGACTGCAATTTCGCCAATTCCCGCGATGACGCATCTGGCGCCGCCATCAGCCCAGCGAACCCTTCGGTATCAGCCGCCAGCTTGCCAGCCCCGCCAATCATGCCGCCCGAGCGGCGGGCCATGCCGGCTGCCGCCAGCACACGTTTGCGCATCAGGCCGGCGATCTGTGTGATCTCCGCCTCGACATCTCCAAACGTCACGCCAATACGTTTTGTCAGCAGGTTCTTTGCTGCCACCTTGCGCAGATTTTCCGCGCTATTCCCGACCCAGACACCACGACCCGGGAGCTTTTCGGCAAGATCGGCGACAGCATAGCCATCTGGTCCGGCAACAAACCGGATCAGCTGGTCACGCGGCAGGTTCTGCCCGGACAGGATGCAGGTGCGATCCGTCATGCCACGCCCCGACCATGACTCTAGCTGGCCACCGGCTCATCGCCGGTGGTGGCTTCGCCGGCGTCATCCGCCGGGGCCGCTTCAGAGTCCTGCGGTTCGTCGTCGAACCAGTGGGCACGGGCCGCCATGATGATGTCACCTGCCTCTGTGTCGTCCTCAAGCCCATGCTCCGACAACAGCGCGACAAGCTCCTCGCTGTCGAGATCGGCAAGGTCATCAAGAGACAGCACACCGCCCTCGGCAAGCTTCAGCATCATCCCGAGGCTGATATATTCAAAATTGCGAAGATCATCAGCGACCTTCAACCCGTCGAGCGCCTCATTGATGCGTTGCGCCTCACGTTCAACAAACTCGACAGCACGCGCCTGAAGCTCCTCGGCGATGCCTTCGTCAAATCCCTGGATCGTGGCAAGCTCCTCGATCGGGGTCTCGGCAATCTCCTCAGGAAGGACAAACCCCTCTGCAACAAGAAGATGCGCAATCACATCATCGATGTTCAGCGCCTCGATAAAGCGGGTCGAGCGGGTCCGGAACTCTTCCTGACGGCGCTCTGATTCCTCGGCCTCGGTCAGAATGTCGATGTACCAGCCGGACAGCTGCGAAGCGAGGCGGACATTCTGGCCACGACGGCCAATGGCAAGGCTGAGCTGGTCATCAGGAACAACGACCTCCATCCTGCCAGCCACCTCGTCCATCACCACCTTGGCCACTTCGGCAGGTGCCAGCGCATTCACCACAAAGGACGCCGGCTCCTCGATGAAGGGAATGATCTCGACCTTCTCGCCCTGAAGCTCACCAACAACAGCCTGAACACGGCTGCCGCGCATACCAACGCAGGCGCCGACCGGGTCAATCCCCGGGTCCTTCGACAGCACGGCAATCTTGGCACGGCTGCCAGCCTCGCGGGCAACGCCCTTGATCTCGATGATGCCGTCATAGATTTCCGGCACTTCCTGGGTGAACAGCTTCGCCATGAATTCGTTACAGGCGCGCGACAGGAAAATCTGCGGGCCACGCGGCTCCTCGCGCACATCGATGATGTAGGCACGCACACGGTCGCCCTGGCGCAGGTTTTCGCGCGGAATCATCTCCTCGCGGCGAATCACCGCCTCGGCACGGCCTAGATCGACGGTGATCGAATAGCTCTCGGCCCGCTTCACAGTGCCGACAACAATCTCGCCGACACGGTCCTTGTATTCTTCAAACTGACGGGCACGCTCGGCGTCACGCACCTTCTGCGAGATCACCTGCTTCGCCGTCTGCGCAGCAATCCGGCCAAACTCGATCGGCGGCAGCGACTGTTTCCAGAATTCACCTGCGGCCAGCGGCGGCGATTGTTTGGCGCCTTCCTCGACGCTCATCTGGGTTGCGTCATCCTCAACCTCTTCAACCACCTCGATCCAGCGCTCCAGCGTGATCGAGCCGCTCTTGCGATCGATCATCGCCCGGATGTCACGGTCAAGACCGTATTTGGCGCGGCCTGCCTTCTGGATGGCCTCTTCCATCGCCAGCATGACCTCTTCGCGGTCAATCGACTTTTCACGTGCCACCACATCGGCGACCTGGATCAGCTCCAGACCTGGGATCGATGATGTATCCATTGCTTCTCTACCTGCTCTCTTGCTGGTTCAAACCTGTGTGTCAGGCTGGGCCGTTAGGCCGGTCCGGCCTGCTGGCGTGCCTTCGCCTCGCGTATAAAAATCTCGGTCGGGTCGATGCGCGCCGAATCAATCTCGTCAAAGCTGAAGGCAAACCGCCCGAAACTTGTCTCGAGGACAATCTTGCCATCCTCATCAAACCCGGCAAGCCGGCCATTGAACCGCTTGCGGCCATCGAGCATGAACCGGAGCGTGATCTTGGCAAGCTCGCCAGCGAACCGCTCATAATCCTCGACCCGGGTCAGCGGCCGATCGATGCCGGGTGAGCTGACCTCCAGCGTATAGGCATCCGAGATCGGGTCCTCGACATCAAGAAGCGCTGCCACATGCCGGCTCACACTCTCGCAATCCTCGACTGTCATCTCGCGGTCTTCAACCGGCTCGGCCATGATCTGAAGCTGGCTACGACCGCCCTTCGCGCCCGAATAATGGACGCGAACAAGCCGGAAACCGAGATCGGTTACCGCTCCATCAATAATCTGGCTGATCCGTGATTCGACCACCGTGCCTCTACCGTTTCCTTCGGACTGTGCCAGCCCGATCTGCCTGCCATCACAACCGGCCATGTTTCAGGCAATAAAAAAGTGGGCCAGTGGCCCACCGTCTTGTGCGACAGCATGTTGTCGTCATTATATAAACCCGCCTGCCACCGAAGGCAAGTCCGAAGCGGCACACCCGCTTTCATGATTTGCCACTGCCGCGATCACCCATGGCGGCGCTGAAACAGGAACCAGTTGGGAACACGGTCCTCGCGCTCGGCCTTTTTCATATAGCGCGTCGGCACCAGATCATCGGGGCGGTTGCGCCAGTCACCTGGTCGCCGTGCAGTCCAGATAAAGCCGGGGTGCGCACAGGCCGCCTGCAACAGCCAGCTCTTTGCCACCGGGTGATCACTTGCCAGCACCAGACTGCCACCGGGCCGGATCAGCCGCGCCAACCCGTCAAGCACCATCGGGTGCAGAATGCGCCGCGCTGCATGGCGCCGCTTTGGCCAGGGATCGGGAAACAGAACATAGGCACCGGCCAATGTGGCGTCCGCCATGCTGTCGAGGATCAGCCGTACATCATCATCCCAGATCCGGACATTGGCCAGCCCGCCCTGCTCGACATGGCGGACAAGGCTGGCAACGCCGTTGATGAAAGGCTCGGCCCCGATAAAGCCGGCCTCTGGCCGGGCCGCAGCGATGGCCGCCAGATTCTCTCCGCCACCAAAGCCGATCTCCAGAAACAGGTCTTCCGGCCTGCCCGCCATGGTGTCGGCAAACTGGGATATCGGGTCTCTGTCAGGATCTAACCGGAGCGCTGGAAGTCTCGTCTCCAGCATCTCGCGCATGGTGCGGCGCAGGGGTCGTCCCTTGCGCCGCCCATAGAATTGCAGCTTTTCAGCCATGATCGGGGCGTACCTCGCGACAATGACGCTGTCTGGTATCAGACGGCCGCAGCCAGCGTGTCCGCGAGGTCGGTCGCCTCCCAGCTGAAGCTTCCCGGGCCAGCCTCACCAGCCATGCGGCCGAAATGACCATAGGCGGCGGAGGCGGCATAGATCGGCTTGTTCAGACCAAGATGCTCACGAATGCTGCGCGGCGTCAGGCGCATGCTGGCGGTCAGCGCCTGCTCGAGGTGGCTGTCGGCGACGGTACCGGTGCCATGCGTATCAGCATAGATCGATACCGGCTCGGCAACGCCGATGGCATAGGCAAGCTGGATGGTGCATTTCTCGGCAAGGCCGGCGGCCACCACGTTTTTCGCCAGATAGCGGGCGGCATAGGCGGCAGACCGGTCGACCTTTGTCGGATCTTTTCCGGAAAAAGCCCCGCCACCATGCGGCGCGGCGCCGCCATAGGTGTCGACAATGATCTTGCGGCCAGTCAGGCCGGCATCGCCATCCGGACCGCCGATGACGAAGTTGCCGGTCGGGTTGACCAGAAGATCATCCGCACCAACCATCCATCCGTCGGGAAGAATATCGGCGATCACCGGTGTGACAAGCTTGCGGATATCAGACTGGCTGGCGGCCTCGTCATGCTGTGTCGACAGCACGATCTTGTGCGCCCCCGTGGGCCGGCCCTGATCATCATAGGCAAGCGTGATCTGGCTCTTCGAGTCGGGGCCGAGAATGGAGTCGGCGTCCGCCTTGCGGATTTCCGCAAGACGCTTGAGAACCTGATGCGAATAATGGATCGCCGCCGGCATCAATACATCGGTCTCGCGGCAGGCATAGCCAAACATCAGACCCTGGTCGCCAGCGCCTTCATCCTTGTTGTCACCGCTGTCGACGCCCATGGCGATGTCGGTCGACTGCTCGTGAAGGTAATTCTGGAATTCAAAATGCGCGTGATGGAATTTTTCCTGCTCATAGCCGATATCGGCCACCGCGCCACGCACCGCGCCCTCGATCGACTCAAGAATGCCGGGAAACTTGCCTTTTGAAGCGCGAACCTCGCCACCAATGATCACGCGGTTTGTCGTGGCGAAGGTCTCGCACGCGACCCGAGCTTCCGGCTCGGCCGCCAGAAACAGGTCCAGAACTGTATCGGACACCCTGTCGCAAACCTTGTCAGGATGCCCTTCGGACACCGATTCCGAGGTAAAAAGGTAGGCCATAAATCTCTCCGCTTTTCTCCAGTCTGACCCTAGTGCCTTATCATTCTTTTGTGGTCAAGGCGGATTACGAGAAGCAGGTTTGCCAGAATCAGGATCACAAGCGGCACATCGCGCCACCGGTCATAGATTGTGCCGGACAATGGTGGGGGCACGACAAGGTCGGCAAAACCGCTTTCCCCAAGGCCAATCCTGGCAATCTGGCGCCCAAGCGGATCGAATCCGGCGCTGATCCCGGTGTTGGCCACACGGATCATGGCCAGCCCTTCCTCGACAGCGCGCATCTGCGCCTGCGCCAGATGCTGCCAGGGACCCGGGGTATGTCCGAACCAGGCATCATTTGTCAGATTGACCAGAATATCGGGGCGAAGACCGTCATCAAATCCGCGCCCCACCCCCGGAAACAGCGTCTCGTAACAGATCAGAAGCTGGAGATTGCCGTAGCCGGGAACTGCAATGAGCCGGTTTTCCGTCCCGGGTGAAAAATCTACCGGCCCGACCAGCGCATCGGCAAAGGGCAACAGAGACCGAAACGGCACGAATTCACCAAATGGCACCAGCCGCCGCTTGTCATACAGCGCCTCGACCTGTCCTTTGGCGCGGATCAGGGCCGCAGAGTTGAACAGCCGCCGCTGTGCATCAAACCGCGGCACGCCGGTGACTAGCCAGCCGTCAAAGGGAAGCGTTTCCCAGGCAGTCTGGCGCAGACGATCTCCCTCGCGGTCAAGCAGTCCGGCAAAGGCGGTTTCCGGCCAGATGATCAATGGCGGCACCGGCTTTGCCGTCCGTGACAATTCCTGGAGCCGTCCCAGATGCTGCGGGCGAAGGGCACGGTCCCATTTCTCATGCTGTGGCACCACCGGTTGCACGATGCGAACGGTCTTCGGGATCTCGTCAGACGGTGTCGGTATGGTGGCAAGACGTATCGCGCCAGACACCATCAGGACAGGCAGGATCAGCCCGAACGCGATGGCGAGGCGCCGCTGCCCAGCCAGCCAGAACGCCGGCGCCAGACACCAGAGAATGGCCAGAAGGCTGAGACCATAGAGCCCGAAGAGGCTGGCCGCCTGAAGCAGGGTCAGATGCGCCGAAAACAGATACCCAGGGGCATTCCATGGAAAGCCTGTTGCCACATAGCCACGGGCCCATTCGCACAGACCAAGAGACAGCGCCAGCGCCGCAATGCGGCCAGGCTCGCTTCGCACAAAGCGATGGGCGGCGGCGGCGGCCGGCACCCAGAACAGCGACAGAAGAAGCGGAATTCCCAGCAGCGGCAGCGGCAGGAGCGGCCAGAAATTGATGTCGCCGGTTACCAGCGACAGCGAGATCCACCAGAGAGACACCAGAAACCAGCCAAAACCGGTCACACAGCCGATCATCGCCGCCCGGCGTGTGCTGCCTGTTCTGGCAATGCACAGTGCCGGATAGGAAAGCGCCAGTGCCAGCGGCACCAGACCAAAAGGCGGCAGTGTGAGCGAGGCCAGGCCTCCGGCAAAAAGGCAGGCGGCAAGCTGCCGCCATCCGGTCAGGTTCAGCGCACGCTCAGTAAGGCTATTCACCGGCCTGCTGTACCTGGCGCGCGACCCCGCGCACCTTCAGCAGTGACAGGCGGCGCGGATCGCCCTCCAACACCTCGAACTGCAGGCCAGAGGGGTGACGCACCACCTCGCCACGCCCCGGCACACGTCCGGCAACAGCACAGACAAGCCCGCCAACCGTATCGATTTCATCACGATCATCATCCTCGAGAAGCTGGCCGGTCAGGATTTCCAGCGCTTCCACCTCGAGCCGCGCTTCGGCAAGAATGGTGCCGTCATCATTGACGGTGATCTGCGGCTGTACCGCCTCATCATGCTCGTCCTCGATCTCACCGACAATTTCCTCGACCAGATCCTCGATCGTGATCAGCCCGTCAACACCACCGAATTCATCAACCACCAGCGCCAGATGGCGGCGACGAAGCCGCATTTCGTGAAGGAGATCCAGAAGCCGGATGCTTGGCGCGACAAACAGCGCCGGGCGAAGCAGCGTGTCGATGTCCGGCGCCTTGCCAGCGTGCAGATGTGCAAACACATCCTTGATATGGATGATGCCGGCGATGTCGTCGAGCGTCTCACGGCGCACCGGAAGGCGGCTGTGATTGGCGGCCGTCATCTGCGTGATGATATCGGAAAAGCTCTCGGTCATGCCGACCGACACGATATCGGCGCGCGGAATCATCACATCGGAGGCATTCAGGTCGCGAAGACCCAGAATGTTGCGAAGAAGCGTGCCTTCATGCGCATCGAAGCTGGCACGATCCTTGGCTGTGTCCGCCAGCAGGTTTTCCAGCGCGGCACGCGGCGATGAACGCGGCGCCAGCGCCGGCACCATCCGGCCAATCCATTTGCGGACCATCAGCCGACCCCTCCTGCGTTTACAACCGGGGACATCAGATCCCCACCATCATCACCGTCAGCGTCGGCATAGGGGTTGTCGATCCCAAGTCGGGCAAGCACACGCACTTCCCCTGCTTCCATGATGTCAGCCTCGTCATCGCTCTCATGATCATGTCCCATCAGGTGAAGAAGGCCGTGGACCCACAGATGTGTCAGATGATCACCAAGGGATTTTTCCTCATCCCGGGCCTCAGCCTGAAGGGTCTCGAACGACATCGCGATTTCCCCGGCCATGACCGGCGCGTCACCGGATGACATATCCTCACCTGTCGGGAAGGACAGCACATTGGTCGGCTTGTTCTTGCCGCGGAACATGCTGTTCAGGTCACATATCCGGTCATCACCGCAGAACAGCCCACCAACCTCAAGCGCTGGCCAGGAAAAGATTTCACAGGTGATATCGGTGGCGATACAGACGCGGGCACGGACAAGATCAATGTCGGACGCTGACCAGAGTGTCCGATCAAATATCATTTCCAGATGGCTTCCGCCATCGGTATGCCAGCTCTCGGACGAATGTGACTCGTCGTCCGGACTGTCGGGCTCCAGGGGCATCTCAGTCATGCCGGTTGATTCGCTCGCTCCATGCGGAAGTCCATATGCCGGACATATCTTCCGGCAGGATTCCTGAATGTGACCTGATTTGTGGTGATCTGTCCAGTCGGTAACACCGTCTGGCTTTTGCTTTGTTTAGCTTTTGCTTTCATAGGCCATAAGGATGCGCGCCACAACCGGGTGGCGGACAACATCCTTGCCGGACAGGTGGATGATGCCGATTCCCTCGACATCGTCGAGTCGTGACACCGCGTCTGACAGGCCCGACGGCTGGCCATCCGGAAGGTCGATCTGGCTGAGATCACCGGTAATCACCATGCGTGAATCCTGGCCAAGCCGGGTCAGCACCATTTTCATCTGCACCGGTGTGGTGTTCTGCGCTTCGTCGATGATGACGTAGGAGGCGCTCAGGGTCCGCCCGCGCATGAAGGCCAGAGGGGCGATCTCGATCTCACCGCTGACCAGCATCCTGTCTACCTTGTCTGCCGGCATCATGTCGTAAAGCGCGTCATAGAGTGGCCGAAGATAGGGGTCGACCTTTTCTTTCATGTCGCCCGGAAGGAAGCCGAGGCGCTCGCCGGCCTCGACCGCGGGACGCGACAGCACGATCCGCTCGACCTCGCGTTTCTTGAGCGACTCCACCGCCTTGGCAACAGCCATATAGGTCTTTCCGGTGCCTGCCGGCCCAAGGCCGAACACCACCTCGCGGCTGCGAAGAAGACCAAGATAGTCTTTCTGACCGGGGGTTTTGGCGATGATCTTCTTTTTCCAGGTATCAAGCCCCTGGCCGCTTGCCGGCGCAGCATCTCCAGCCTCGACCCAGCGAAGCGCGTCACGAACCAGCGAGGTGTCGACGGGAAGGGACCCGTCAGCCTCGTCAAGCCGCTTGTAAATGTCCTCCAGGGCACGGCGCGCCTTCTTCGCTGCCGCGGCAGGTCCGGAAATGGTGATGCTGTTACCGAAACTGTCGAGTGTGACCTCAAGGGCGCTCTCGAGCTGCGCCAGATTGGCGTTGTGCTCGCCGGTCAGGACGGCAAGCTTGCCATTATCCTCGAATTCCATACGGATCGAGGTGGCCTTTTCACCCTTCGCAGATGCCCGCCCGTTCACGCCAGCACTCCGACGATGCTGTTCTGCCTTGCCTCGGTCACCCGGCAGGTGACGATGCTGCCGACCAGTCCGGGCTCTGCCTCGATATTCACCGCCTGCATGTAGGGGCTGCGTCCCGCCACCTGGCCCGGACGCCCGCCAGCACGTTCGATCAGCACGTTCATTTCGCGACCTTCAGTGGATTTGTTGAAAGCATATTGCTGTGCGTTCAGGAGCTGTTGCAGCGCCTCGAGCCGTTCCGCCTTCACCTGCTCCGGCACCTGCACCTCTTCGGTTGCTGCCGGGGTCCCGGGGCGCGGGCTGTATTTGAAGGAATAGGCCGAGGCATATCCCACCCGGTCGACAAGCGACAGGGTATCGGCAAAATCACGGTCGCTCTCACCCGGGAAGCCGACAATGAAGTCGCCGGACAGCGCGAGATCGGGGCGCGCCTCGCGCAATCGGTCGATGATCCGGAAATAGGCATCACGGTCATGCCGCCTGTTCATCGCCTCAAGCACCCCGTTGGATCCAGCCTGCACAGGAAGATGGAGATAGGGCATCAGCGCCGGCACATCGCGGTGCGCCAGGATCAGGTCCTCTTCCATGTCCAGCGGATGCGAGGTGGTATAGCGAATACGATGAAGGCCATCGATCTCGGCAAGTTCACGGATCAGGCGGGCCAGGCTCCAGATGCTGCCATCGGCTGCCTCACCATGATAGGCATTCACATTCTGCCCGAGCAGTGTCAGCTCACAACTTCCCGAAGCAACAAGACGGCGGGCTTCTTCAATAACGCCGTCCACCGGCCGGGAAAATTCCGCACCGCGGGTATAGGGCACCACACAGAAGGCACAGAATTTGTCACAGCCTTCCTGAACCGAAAGAAAGGCGGCCGGGCCACGTGGCGCATGTTCACCCGGAAGCTGATCGAACTTGATCTCTTCGGGGAAATCGGTGTCGATGGCGCGTTCGCGCGCTGCCGGATCGACGCGGCTGACAAGTTCGGGAAGGCGGTGATAGGTCTGCGGACCGACAACGATGTCGACCCAGGGCGCGCGCCGGGTGATTTCCTCACCTTCCGCCTGCGCCACACAGCCGGCAACGGCGATGGTGACATTGCGGCCCTGCTGGTCGCGCGCGCGATCCTTCATCATCCGCAGTCTGCCAAGTTCGGAGAAAACCTTTTCCGAAGCCTTCTCGCGGATATGACAGGTGTTGAGGATGACCATGTCGGCCCCCTCGGCTTCACCCGTCGGCGCGTAGCCGAGCGGCGCAAGCACGTCGGTCATGCGGTCGGAATCATAGACATTCATCTGGCACCCGTAGGTTTTGATGAACAGCTTCTTTGTCACGATCGCGGCTCTTTTCTGAAAGCGGTGGTTACGCCGGTTGTTCTATGCCGGAGACGAAGGCGGGTCAAGGCACTGGCTGACGCAGCTGACGGCGCATCACAATGGCATCGACAAGCGCACCGCCACGCCGGTAATAGCCGGTGCGCCGGCCAACCTCGGTAAAACCGAGGCGATGATAGAGTGCCAGCGCCGCCACATTGTCGATCGCAACCTCGAGACAGATGTCCTCACACCCATCCTGTTTCAGGCGCGCCAGAACATGATCCAGCAGCCGCGTTGCCAGGCCGCGCCGTTCGGCATCGGGTGCGGTGGCGATGGACACCAGATCGGCACCTCCGCCACCTGCAAGGCACAAGGCATAGGCCAGCGGGTCTGCGTCCAGGTCGTCTTCCGGGAGCATCACAAACCCGACAAAGGAGGGACGTGCTGCCAGATCACGAAGCTGGCGGAGTGTCATTGGCGAGTCGAAGCGCATCGCCTCGAGCGTGGCGATGGCGGCAAGATGACCGGGCGTCAGCGGTGCCGCAATCACGATGTTACCGGTAGCGGGCGGGAGGGGCCAAGAAAGGCAGGGGCCACATAGAGCGGCAGCAGCGGGTCCATGGCCTCACCAGCGGTGAGCCGCGCCGCCGCAAGGCGCGCCACCTGCATCGCATCCAGCACGTCCATATCGGCAACCGGTTTCAGCCCGGCATCAGGGAAAGACGTCACCATCGCCGCCGCCCCGGCGCCGGTGACATCAGCGGCCTGCCACAATGCAGGGCATGGCCCGGGGGTCTCAGGATCAATTTCTGCGATCTCGTCCAGCGGCGTGCCGTTACGATTGAACAGCTGTGCGAAAAAACTGCCGCGGCGGGTGTCGGCCGTGGCCAGAACCATCTTCTGCGCATCGCCCTGCCGGTCGGACGCCGCATAAGCCATAACCGCGAGGCAGGACAGGCCGACCCCGCTTGCGCCGGTGGCAATCACAAACCCTTTTGCCGCGGCCAGCGCCACCCTGATTCCGGTGAAGGATCCGGGGCCACGACCTGCCGCCACATGGGTAAGGTCGTCAGCGGTGATTCCCGCCTCGGCCAGGGCGGCGCGCGCCAGCTCGGTGATCTGCGCCGCGTGGCCATGTCGGGCACTATGCTGATGCTGCACAGCGACCCCATCTGCCGCGATGACCGCGGCTGACGCCTTGTCTGCGCTCGATTCGATGGCGAGAATCACCGGTGTTGGCGACGCCGGGATCACCGGATGTGGCGAGGTCTCATTCATCTCTCGGTCCCGCATTCAAGGCCCTGCACGATGCTGCGGCAGGAACATTCAAAAAACATCAACTGGCTCTGGTCCGCCCATGCCTAGCACAGTATGATCGCCGCATCACCAACCTGGCGGCATGAAATCCATGATCCTATCACCCTGCAACAGCCGTATCCTTGCTGCCATCCTGCTGGCGACAGCCATGCTTGTCAGCTTTGTTGCGCGCGGTTTTGCCGCCGATCACGCCACTATCCTGATGTATCACAGGTTCGGTGAGGAAAATTATCCAAGCACCAATGTGACATTGGAGCAGTTCGAAGAACATCTCGAGGTGCTGGCAAGCGGGCCTTACACTGTATTGCCGCTCGAGGACATCGTGTTGAACCTGCAGTCCGGCACACCGCTGCCTGACAGGACTGTCGCCATCACCATCGATGATGCCTATCTGTCGGTCTATGAAGAGGCCTTTCCACGGCTGAAAGCGCGTGGATTCCCGGCAACCCTGTTCGTGGCGACCCGCCCTGTCGATCGGGGGCTTCGCGCCTATATGAGCTGGGACCAGATTCGCGAATGGCAGGCTGCCGGCTACGGGATTGGCAGCCAGACCCAGACGCATCCGCACATGCACCAGCAGTCGATGGCGGAGAACGAAAAGGAATTGCGCGTTTCAAACGAACGGTTCCTTGCCGAGCTTGGCATGCGGCCGACGCTGTTCGCCTATCCATACGGAGAATATAATCTTGATGTGATCGATCTGGTGAAAGAGGCCGGGTTCGAGGCAGCCTTTGGTCAGAATTCGGGTGTCGCCCACGGTTATGACGGCTTTTTCGAACTGCCACGATTCGCCATGAATGAGCAGTATGGCAACCGCGAACGTCTGGAGCTCGCCATCAACGGACTGCCACTGAAGGTCACCCAGCTGGTGCCGGAAGATGTGGTCCTTGCAGAGAACCCGCCACTATACGGCTTTACCCTGGCGGCAGACATGGACAAGGAACGCCAGCTTCGCTGTTTCAACAGCAAATATGGCAAGCTGGATGTTGCCATTATCGGACGGCGTGCCGAGATCAGGATGCCAGGGCCTCTTGTCGGCAAGCGGTCGCGTGTCAACTGCACCATGCCGGGACCGGATGGCCGGTGGCGCTGGTTCGGGCGACAGTTCCTGACCGAATAGGCAGACACCCGGATATCTCTGACAACAGGATTCTGCTGGTGACCGCGCAGCGTGGTGGCGTCAGCGCAGCCGCGCTGTCTCGAACCTGCCGAAATCATTGCTGCGGATCAAGGTCTGCAGCTTGCCGACATAGGCGGTGCCGATTTCGGCGTAATTGTCCATGAAATTCGCCAGCTGGAACCCCAGATCGCCACGTTTGCGCCCACGCATCATGCTGCGCCGTTCACGGAAGGTGGCGTAGCTTGGGTGGGTGTTCAGATTGTGCATATAGGCACGCACCGATCCAAACAGATTGGGAAAGCTTCGCACCACGGCCCGGCTGTTCGAGGCTTCGGCAGGTTTGATTCCGGCGCTGGCCTGCCAGGCCCATTGCCCGAACAGCGCATTGCCCTGACGCGCAAACCGCGAGGTGCCCCACCCGGACTCGATGGCAGCCTGCGCCAGCGCCAGTGATACCGGCACAAAATCGGCACGAACCAGAATATCGGACTCGACCTCGGCAAGGCTCAAACCATCTGTCTCGACACGATACAGCTTCGCCCAGCGTTCAAGCGCGGGGCGATCATTGGTTTTGGTGGCACGGCGGACAGCACTGCGGCGCTGCGCGATTTCCTCGTTCGCGGCGAGAATCAACGGCAGGGTGATGGCAATGAAACTGTCCTTCTGCTGCTGTACCGGAAGACCGGCATGCGAATCCGGAATGTGGCGGGTGAAGTCGCGGCTGACAATGACCGGCACCGGCGCGGTCTTTGGCACCGCAGGCAATCTGGCGGCGCGCGAGGCGATCTTCGGCTCAGGCTTGGGCTCTGGTGGCACGATGCGGGCGCGCACCGCCGGCTTCTCGGGAACGGGAACAGCCTTCAGCGCGGCAAGCTGCGTGCTGACATCCATGCTGTTCGGACCGCCACGCTCAGGGATTTCGGGCGTTGCCTTTACAATCCGGGTTTTGACGGTGGAGGTGTCGGTGGACGGCGCTGCCGGATCGACCTCGGCCACCATCACCGGCGCCTCATCGACCTTCACCTTCGCCGGTTTCGATCCTGTCGGTGACGGGGTTGCGGCCAGTGTTTCGCCCTCATCCTGCGACGGCGTTACATAGGTCTCGCCGTCAGACAGAGGCTGCAGCACCTCGACCACGACCTGTTCCTCGCTGCCAAGCCATTGCGGCGGCTTCAGCTGGAACAGCCCAGGACCCATGATCCCGACGACCACAAAGACCATCGCGGCGCGAAGAAGATGGTTGTTGTTGAGCGTTATTCCCGTCGTCTCGGACACGGCTCACCCACTCGATGAATGCTGAAAGGCCGGGGCCGTGTCATCGGCCCCTGATGACACCCGCTCCTAGAGATCGGCGGCGCGGACCTCACGAACTTCGGGAATATAATGACGGAGCATGTTCTCGATGCCCATCTTCAGCGTCGCTGTCGAACTTGGACAGCCCTGGCATGCGCCGCGCATCTGCAAGGTGACGATCCCCTCGTCGAAGCCCTGGAACACGATATCACCGCCATCCATGGCCACCGCCGGCCGCACCCGCGTGTCGAGGAGCTGCTTGATCTGACGGACAATGTCGTCCTCGTCCTCATCCTCGGCACCCGCATCGTCTGCCGACGCCTCGACAACAGGCATGCCGGACGCATAATGCTCCATGATGCCAGCGAGGATCGATGGTTTCAGAGCAAACCAGTCAAGCGCCTCCTCCTTGGTTACGGCAACAAAGTCGCCACCAAGGAATACGCCACGCACACCATCGATCTGGAACAGGCGGCGCGCCAATGGCGAGCTTCCGGCACTGTCCTCTGCGGGAAAATCGGCTGTGCCACTGTCCATGACCGGCACGCCTGGAATGAATTTCAATGTCGCCGGGTTCGGTGTGTCCTGCGTCTGGATAAACATTTTTTATGTCCCTCAAGGCTCGGAATCAGGATAGGGCTTGATCAGGCTACCGGCGACATCTCGCCGGCCAGTCTGGACCAGCGGATTACGCGATTCATTACGCGATGCATTACGCCACGCAGGTAAGCCGTCCATGATAAGGTGTTTGCCCTAATATGGATTTAACACTAGCACATTTCGATGGCCGACTTGTGTGAAAATTTTGTCTTTACACCCTGTGGGCCAGCCGATCAGCGATTGCCTGCCCCCAGAAACCCAACAATATCGTTCACCTGATCGATGATCGGGGCGGCGATGGCCTCGGCCCGCGCGGCGCCATCAGCAAGGATTGCATCGATATCGCCGGGGTTCGCCAGAAGCGCGCGCATGCGCGCGCCCATCGGGGCAAGTCTGGAGACGGCCAGATCGGCAAGCGCCGGTTTGAAGTCGCCAAACCCTCTGCCCCCAAATTCAGACAGCACCGCATCGACATCACTGTCAGCAAGGGCCGCATAGATACCAACAAGGTTCTGCGCCTCGCCGCGGCCTGCAAGACCGGCAGCCTCAGAAGGCAGCGCGTCGGGGTCGGTCTTCGCCTTGCGAATCTTCTGGGCAATCAGGTCGGCATCATCGGTCAGATTGATCCGCGAATTGTCAGACGCATCCGATTTGCTCATTTTCGAGTTGCCGTCGCGAAGGCTCATCACCCGCGTCGCACTCCCGAAAATCTGCGGTTCGGGAAGCGGGAAGAAGGGCACATCGAACGCCATGTTGAAGGACTGCGCGATATCGCGGGTCAGTTCAAGATGCTGCTTCTGGTCCTCACCGACCGGAACATGGGTGGCGCGATAGGCCAGAATGTCAGCCGCCATCAATGTCGGATAGGAATAGAGGCCGACGGTGGCGTTTTCACGGTTCTTGCCGGCCTTTTCCTTGAACTGTGTCATCCGGTTCAGCCAGCCAAGCCGTGCGATGCAGTTGAAGACCCAGGCAAGCTGCGAATGCTGCGGCACACAGGACTGGTTGAACAGGATCGAGCGTTCCGGCGAAATGCCGGCAGCCAGCAGACTTGCGGCGACCTCGCGTGTGCTCTGGCGCAATGCCTTGGGGTCCTGCGGCACGGTGATGGCGTGGAGATCGACCACGCAATAGATCGATTCAAAATTGTCCTGCAGTGTCACCCAGTTGCGGATCGCCCCGAGATAATTGCCAAGATGCAGGTTTCCGGTTGGCTGAATGCCGGAGAAAATCCGGTTCTCAGGCATGGGAGGGATGCTTGTCATGGTCCGGTCTCTTTGTCGCGCTACGGGACGGTTCAATCACGCGAGCGTTATGATGGCTGGCGCCGCACGGGTCAAGCCCAAGCCCTCGGCTAGCGCCGCAACAGATGCCGCGGCACCGCGCCGATAACAAGGGCGACCATGACATAGATCGCCCCGCCGCCACCGACCAGGAGGGCCAGCCTGACAACGCCGGG
>CENJ01016293.1_pt1 | contig 16488 bp, 17 predicted proteins | sample 356161 | NCBI WGS metagenome assembly CENJ01 (sample SAMEA2619531, study PRJEB7988) | marine metagenome | biome: marine biome (ENVO:00000447); feature: surface water layer (ENVO:00002042); material: "saline water (ENVO:00002010), including plankton (ENVO:xxxxxxxx)" | depth 5 m
AACATCATTGTCACTGTAATTTGCAGTCCGGAATATCTATCCCTAAGAGCCAAATACTCTTCTGTCGCTTTCTTTGTCGAGGCTAGGTGCGATAGCACCTGTGGATCAATGAGACGCCCTACAAATAAGTAACGGTCAACAAAATTCTCAAGCTTTACGAGCGCACGAACGCGATCATCACTCGCACTCGTCATAACAACAACCTCACCAGTACTTGCGCGCTCAAGCATATGAAGAGGAACGTTTTCCAACTCTAGAGAAAAGGTTAAGCCAGAGCGTGCATAAACACGCCCACCTTCATCAATTACGATGGCCTCAGATAGGTTACGAAGAATTGACTGTGTTTTAAGAACCTTATCTAGCGCTTCATCATTAGCTATAAATATGTGGGCTTGTCTACTCAAATCATACGCCATAGCTAACGTATCAGCTCGAATAACTTGAGTGTGCTCTTTTAAGTAGGCTTCAGCAACAGCTTGCGCTTCATTAACCGCAGTTTGTACACGCTCACTAAACCATGTTTGTACACCAAAATGAAAAAAGTATGCTGAGAAAATCGTCATTACGATCGCAGGAACAGCTGCTAGGATAGAAAAAATATACACAAGGCGTACATGAAGGTGTGAGCCAGCAATGCCCCTCTTTCTCCCACTCCACAGACCTACAATTCGGCGGGCAATCAAAGCAACAAGCATCAATGCCAGTACTAAATCAAGGTTCAAAAGCCATATAACGGTATTCGGATCATTCCCAAATGGCGGCGTCTCTGTGAATGCTGCATAAGTTGAAATTCCGCTAATTATAGAGGCTATAACCAAAAGAGCGGCGATCTTATTTTGCACAGAGGTTGTAAAACGCATCCGTTTAATGGCGCTGAAGAAAATACCCGGTCTTTGATAACTTAAAAAAGTCAAAATCTTATCTTTATCTCTATAGCAGCCCTGATTATGATAGGCAGCCGATAAGGTTAAAATACTGCTGTATTGGCTGGAAATTATAGTAAGATCAAATAAAAAGCAAGAAAGCACGATGAATTCTTCTAACTCAGCCCCACAAAAGTTTACCGTTATCATTCCGGCTGCTGGTCGTGGCTCCCGTATGGCTGCTGAAATTCCAAAACAATATATAAAAATTCATGGCAAAACTATGCTTGCACATACTGTAAGGGTCTTTCAACTTTTAGAAGCTTGTGAACGTATTATCATCTGCATAGGTGCAGGTGATGCAAATATGCTTCAAAATGCACTACCCGATATGACTAAAATTAAAACTGTACTTGGCGGTAAAGAAAGAAAAGACAGCATATACAATGCATTAACATCAATGCAAAACCCAAAGGATAACGAACTCATCTTGGTTCACGATGCGGCGCGCCCATGCGTCAACCCTGATGATATTAATGCTCTCCTCAATGCTATGAGCACAGCCAGAGCCGCTACACTCGCCAGCCCCGTTTCCAACACGCTCAGAAAAGGAGAAAGTGATGGTGAGTTAATCGCAGCAGGCGATATTGTATCTAGAGAAAATCTTTATAATTTTTATACGCCGCAAGCCTTTCATTACAAGGACATCATGCAGGCGCACAAGAGTTCAAATAAGGATCACACTGCAACAGACGACTCACAACTAGTCTCTTCATTGGGTATAGACGTTGCAATCATAAACTCCTCACCTAAGAATATAAAAATCACCATGCCAGAAGACTTAGAAATCGCTAGTATTTATTTAAAGCCAGAAACCGAAACTCGCATAGGACAAGGCTTTGACGTCCATGCTTTTGACATCACAAAAAAAGGACCCGTGCGTTTATGTGGAATCGATATCGAACATAATTACGCCCTTAAAGGTCATTCAGATGCTGATGTAGGTCTTCATACCCTTACCGACGCAATATATGGTTCAATTGGTGCAGGCGATATCGGCATCCACTTCCCGCCTAGTAATAATGATTTTAAGGATATGGATAGCGCTATATTCCTAAAACATGCGGTTGAGCTTCTTCATGCGAAAGGTGGAACGCTTATCAATGCGGACATCACACTTATTTGTGAAGCGCCAAAGCTCGCACCGCATAATCAAGCTATGAAAGAACGCGTTGCCGAGATATGCGGCGTACATTCAGACCGTATAAATATAAAAGCAACAACAACAGAGAAGCTTGGCTTTACTGGCCGCAAAGAAGGTATCGCAGCTCAAGCAAGCGTAAGTGTCTCGCTTCCAGTTAGTGATGATTAAATAATGAACGAAGAAGACAAGACAAACAAATATAGTGACATTAATGTTGATCTAAGACAGCCATACGCCTTGCTGGCCACATGGTTTGGCTCAGGCCTAATACGTAAAGCACCTGGCACTTGGGGGTCACTTGCGGCTATTCCATTTGGGATATTCATCTATTTATTTTTTGGCCCTATAGGACTGGTTATTGCCACCTTTCTTGTCAGCATCATCGGTTATTGGTCTGCAGATCAATTTGAAAAAGAAACCGGCATTCACGACAGCAAGATGGTGGTTATTGATGAAGTTGTAGGGCAATGGATTGCCCTACTCCCCGTTTTTTATCTGTTTGGCTATTCTGTGGTTGGAATATTGATCGCTTTTTCGCTTTTCCGTGCATTTGATATTATAAAGCCTTGGCCTGTTTCATATTTTGATCGTAAAGTAGAGGGCGCAGCCGGCGTTATGGGCGATGATCTTGTTGCAGGCCTTATCGCGGCACTGATCATTATTGGAGCATATTATGCAGCATTTAGTTGAGCAGTTAAGCAACCTGCTTCGTGGTAAGAACATGAAGCTAGTAACAGCGGAAAGCTGCACAGGCGGCTTGCTGGCTGCAACAATCACCCATAGAGCTGGCGCTTCGGATGTGTTTGAACGTGGTTTTGTCACATACTCTAACGAAGCAAAAATTGATGAGCTTGATGTTTCAGAAGAGATCATCGCATCACATGGTGCAGTCAGTGCAGAAACCGCTACAGCAATGGCAGAAGGAGCACTTAAAAACTCGCGCGCAAATCTTGCTGTATCTATAACCGGGATAGCAGGACCAGGCGGAGGCAGTGATGAAAAGCCCGTTGGCCTTGTATATTTCGGCTATGCCCTTAAAGGTGGCAGCGCTGGACATATCAAGAAAATTTTCGAAGACGAAAATCAAAGAGAAAAAATTCAGGTTCAGGCCTGTATCACCGCATTAAAAAACCTTATCAGCATTTTAGAAGATCAATAGAAAACCTAGAAAGTCACAGCATGGATATGAATAACGTTGCTTTTGTTTCAGGATGTAATGACAAATATTTTCCTATTTTGGTTGAATGGCTTCATTCACTTAGAAGCTATGAGCAAGGGCGCGCTGCGAGCGTTTGTATCCTTGATGTTGGCTTATCTGAGGAACAGGTAGAATACCTAAAACCTCGCGTAGACCGCATAGTAAATCCAGAGTGGCCAATGAAGTTGCCTGCAAGCCGAGTGCGCGGGCGTGAGTATCTTAAAGCTTGTGTATGCCGTCCATTCATCCCTGAAATTTTTCCGGGCTATGAAACATATGTTTGGATGGATGCAGATACATGGATCCAAGATTGGCGCGGAATAGATCTATATATACAAGGCGCGCAGCGTGGAAAACTTGCAATTACATCACAAGCTGATCGCTCCTATTTGCGTCAATTTAGAATCAAGTGGCTTGGCGCACTTCCGATTAAAGTTCGTGGCTTTTATTACACAAATGCGCTTAAAGCCTTTGGCGTTCCTACAGCTAAGAAACTTTTACCGTTTCAGGTTCTTAATGCCGGTACATTTGCGATGCGCGGTGATGCACCGCACTGGAAGAGATGGCAGGAAATGGTCAAGAAAGCCTTAGTTAAAGGCAAAGTCTTTACTGCAGAGCAGCTAACACTTGGCATGATTACTTATTTAGAGAAATATCCAGCAGAGATTTTACCAGCCTATTGTAACTGGCTTTGCGAAGCTAAACCCTACTGGGACAAGACGCAAAAAAAGTTCATAGAACCGAACTTGCCGCATGAGATCATAAGTGTTGTTCATATCTCTGGCTGGGATGATATGCGTCTTGATCGCCGCATTACGACAGAGTTTGATACGCTGCAGGGTGATAAAGTTATGATGAGTTATCGTTACGCTTCTTTTGACGGTGAGTCGTTAGAGGAACTTTCTGAAACGGTTTCAGATTCGGCATCTGCTGCGTAGAGCGCGCGTGCACGCTCTTCAAATGCTTCGACCATTTTTCTTACAGCTTTTTCAAAAAACATACCCATGAGGTTTTGAAAGAAAGGATTTTTAAATTCAAAATCTACGAAAAAATCAATCGTCGTGGAGCCGTCAGTTTCCTCAATAAAGCGCCAGTGATTTGATAGATACTTCATTGGCCCATCTAGATACTCAGCATGGATATGATCTGGGCGAAGGGCTGTGACCTTTGAACCGAAACGCTCACGCACCATTTTATAGCCGATAATCAAATCCGCATAAAACACATTGCCATCGCGTTTTTTAATACGGCTAGCAAGACACCACGGCAGGAACTCAGGATATTTATCGACCTGTGCAACGAGATCAAAAAGCTGCTCCGGCGAATAAGGGAGATTTCGTTTTTCAGCGTGTGTTGGCATCGTACCTATTCAGCCGCTAACTTAGCCAGTTTTTCATCTCGGGCGGCTTTAAGTTTTGCGAAATCATCACCAGCGTGATGCGATGAACGTGTTAGTGGTGTGCAGCTTGCGAGTAAGAAGCCTTTACGCTTCGCCATTTTTGTGAGCTGTTCAAACTCCTCCGGTGTCCACCATTTCTCAACTGGGGCATGTTTTGGCGTTGGCTGAAGATATTGACCGATTGTAATGAAATCAATCCCAGCAGCGCGCATATCATCCATGACCTGTCCGACCTCGTCCTTTGTTTCACCAAGACCAACCATAAGACCCGATTTTGTGAACTGTGACGGATCAACCTCTTTTACACGCTCGAGAAGACGTAGGGAGCGGAAATAACGCGCACCAGGGCGAATTTTGGGATATAGGCGCGGCACAGTTTCAAGATTGTGGTTAAACACATCTGGCTTTGCAGCAATAACTGTATCCCAATCGGTCATGTTACCGCGGAAATCACCGGGCAAAATCTCAACCGTCGTTCCCGGAGACTTCATTCGAATGCCCATAATCGTTTTGGCGAAGTGATCCGCACCGCCATCAGGCAAGTCATCGCGATCAACCGAGGTCACAACAACATGCTTTAGCCCCATTTGCATTGTTGCCACACCTACGCGCAGTGGTTCGAGCTTATCTAATTCTTCTGGTTTTCCTGTTGCGACATTACAGAAAGCACACGCGCGCGTGCAGACCTCACCCATAATCATGAATGTTGCGTGTTTTTGCTGCCAGCATTCACCAATATTGGGGCAGCCTGCTTCTTCGCAAACTGTTGTCAGCTTATGCTTTTTAACAATGTCATACGTCTCTTGATATTTTCCACCTTGCGGCGCAGGTACACGGATCCAGTCAGGCTTACGGCCAGCAGGACGATCCGGATTTTTTTGCTTTTCCGGATGGCGTTTAGCTTTATCAAGGAGTTCTGGGTTGTAAGTCATTGTTAATTAACCCTAATTCAAGTTCATCAGTTTGTTCGTCATTTTTTTATTTGTTGGGCTCTCTGCCCTTGAAACTCTTATATACCCTTGCTTTACACATAATCAAGCAAGGAATGTACTATAGGCTTTTATTCCTCAGAAGGCAAGGATCTATATTTAGCCTGCACCAAACATAACTTGACATAACCATGATATTTTATATAGATAATTACAAAATAGAGAAAAGTGTAGAACATATGAGTAAGAAAACAATTCCGTTTGAGCAAGCGTCGCAAACTGTAAGGACGCAAGTCATTGATATTATGCAAAAAAATTGCAACCTTGTTTTAAATGACAATACACACCCAATGGCCCGAAAGCTTAATATACAAAGCATAAGCCAATCAGATAAAGAACGATTTCAAGAAGAATTAAGCAGGTTTATTTCCCAGTTTGCCAATGCCTATTTAGGTGCAAGAAATGATAATGTAGAAAACATCATCCAAAGCCGCATAGTAGATGGACAAAAAACAAAAAGAAAAATACAAAACTGGCTTTTAACCGAAGCGTTGAATGATCATAAAAAGATGACTAATGAATTCGCTCCACCTACAAAGCTGTCTGAGAACCTTGTTTTAGCAGCATTAAAAAGTAGAATGTGACGAATAAAAAGCAATTAACTCTATGTTATCTGCGTTACATAAGCGGCTTTTGCATGTGCGCACATACGGTATTGCGCTAACCTATATTTATTCTGCTCTTCTTTACCAGCCATAACACGATCAAAAATTTTTGCTAGTAAACGCTCTCGTGGCTCTTCAGGGATACGGTCAATACCCATTGGTCCACTATTAGCTTCTATAAACCAAAGCTTACCTCCCTTATCCATACGAAAATCTAGTCCCGCATATTCAAGGCCATGCTCATTCAAGAGATACGTTGCCGCTTCATCCAGCCGTGTAAGAAGCGTTTTATCTGTAACTTGCACATCGTTTAAGTCTTCGAAATCCTGATTTGTTGTGATTTGATCAAAGCGTTCCGTCGTTTTTGCGTAGACGCACTCGCCATCCATAACAATTGCACGGACATCAACGGCGTCTTCTATGCATTGCTGAACAATAATATGGCGGCCGTGATGACTATCTTCTATGTTGGCTTGCAACGCCTCTTTGAGTTGCTGTTGATCACGAGCAATGTAGACATGATTTGATCGTGAACCTTTATTAGGCTTTACGATCACGGGAAGCGTGATATCGCTTTTCACATCGGCAATAAGCTTATTAACATGTGAAAGCGCACTATCTACAGTTATTCTTTTGTTTAGGAGCATATATTCTGGAACATTAAAGTGCTGCTTCACAGAATTCATCATAATGATTTTATCATCAACGCAATTAAAATAAACACTATCCGCAAAAGCAGGCTGACCTAGAACAAAGTCAAATTCTTCACCTGTGTCATTGGTTAATGTTGTTGCAGGAGCATAACTACCGCCCTTCCATTTCATAGCGATTTTTGCACCATTTGCTTTTGCAGCTCGTGCATAGATATGTATGAGATTACTTAGATATCTCTGCCCAATCTCATCGCTGTCGCCTAATCTTTCTTTATAGACCATATATACTCACCATATTTGCATAAGATGATAATATATTTATAGCAGAAGCATCTTTAACACTAGAAAAATCTGAGGCTAAAAATGTATAGCCTTGCCGTAAGCATCAAGCACGCTTTCATGCATCATCTCTGAAAGTGTTGGGTGCGGGAATACAGTGTGCATGAACTCGGCCTCTGTCAGCTCGGCTGATTTACCGATGACATAGCCTTGGATCATCTCTGTTACTTCTGCGCCGATCATATGCGCACCGAGAAGCTCGCCTGTTTTTTCATCAAAGATTGTTTTAACCATGCCCTCAGGCTCACCCAGAGCTATCGCTTTACCGTTACCCATAAATGGGAAGCGGCCCACTTTGAACTTAAGCCCCTTCTCCTTTGCCGCTGCCTCGGTCATACCAACGCTTGCGACCTGTGGATGACAATAGGTACAGCCCGGAATATTGCTTTTTTCCATTGGGTGCACGTTATTAAGGCCAGCTATTTTTTCAATACAAATGATCCCTTCGTGAGAAGCTTTGTGCGCAAGCCATGGCGCACCTGTTACATCACCGATTGCATATACGCCCGGCTCATCTGTTTTCAAATATCCATCAGTCACAATATGACCGCGGTCGAGTTTAACCTTGGTTTTCTCAAGGCCTATATTTTCAGTGTTTGCTACAATACCGACAGCCGAGATCACGCGGTCAAAATTAATTTTCTCAACTTTGCCGTCTTTACCCTCAATATGCGCTGTTACTTCGTTCGCGCCTTTATCAAGCTTCGATACTTTCGCATTTTTGATAATTTTCATGCCTTGCTTTGTCAGCGCCTTTTCAAGCATGGCTGAGATTTCAGCATCTTCAACAGGGACAATGCGGTCCATCATCTCAACAACGGTAACATCCGCGCCGAGCGTCTTAAAGAAGCTAGCAAACTCAATACCAATTGCACCAGAGCCGATGACGAGTAGCTTTTTCGGCATAGTATCTGGGACAAGCGCCTCTTTATATGTCCATACGAATTTTCCATCTGGCTCTAGGCCCGGAAGAACGCGCGCCTTTGCGCCAGTTGCTACAATAATGTGCTTAGCACTAAGTGTTTCTGTAACCTTACCGTCTTTTTCAACAGTGAGTTTTCCTTTACCCTGAAGCTTACCGAAGCCATCAAAGACAGTCACTTTGTTCTTTTTAAGAAGGTGACCAATACCGCCAGAAAGTTGCTTTGCCACGCCGCGAGAACGCTCGACGATCTTTTGCAAGTCAAACTCAAGACCTGTGATTTTAAGCCCGAATTGCTCTGCGTTTTGTGCAAGATGATGAACTTCACTACAGCGTAGAAGTGCCTTTGTTGGGATACAGCCCCAGTTTAGACAGATACCGCCGAGGTGGTTAGCTTCGACGACGGCGGCACTCATGCCAAGTTGCGCAGCTCTAATCGCAGCTACATAACCACCTGGTCCGCCGCCAATTACTACAACATCAAAATTCTTAGCGTTGCTCATTTTTTCCTCTTTCTAGCTTTGCCCCGTTTTGCTGGTTACGAGTTCGTCATTTAATATTATTTGATCATCACCCAGATATTTCTTGATGTAATCCATGATCTTATCTTCCGAGCCCTTGAAATGCTCACGCAAGATGAAATAACAGCTATGCATTGATCCATCGCCACCCTTTAACGGGATTTTATAATATGGCGGGGCATCGCCGCGCTTACCGCGAACCGGCTCAACAATAAATTCTTTGATTTCATCCCATGTAATATGAAATTTATTTTGCTTCATATCATCTTTTAAGCGTGTTGCGATCGGCCCCTCAAGCAGAGCAACAGGACCTTTTATCCCTTGATGATCAAAAAGCAACCCGTTCATAGCAGCTCTAAAAAGTTCTTTTTTTCCGGAGATAGCTTGGCGGATAAGTGTCGCACCGTATACAGGAACAATAGTCAGTAAGAAAGGAAGCATCTGACGAAGGTCTTGTGTGTCTTTATCATACACACCGCGGGATTCATAATATAAGAATGCCCCAACCATCATGACAACCCCCAGCACCATAAAGAGCATGCCAGCTTTTATAAGCTTATTATATTTATCTGTAATATTTGGGGCATCTAGATATAGATAATCTTCCTCAACACTCATTTTACGTGGCCTACTTCATTACCCTTCAAATGTTTCTTTGAGAAATGCGTCAACCTCAGTGATATCTGTCGTCCGCGTTGGTGCTTCTGGGAATTTATCAAAAGCCTCTTCGGGACCGAATAAGATCAAAGGCTTTTCGTACATTAAGGCTAAGGAAACCTCATTACGTGTACCGTGTGATCCTGGCAGAATTACAAGAGCTTTGGACGTCATAACATTGACTAGATTGCGGCTAAAAGGCATAGCATCGCTTTGCGCCTTAGCTGATAAAGGTGTAATCATCGGAATTTCGATATATGGGTTTGGATAATCAACTTCAGATAAGCGCTCGCCTTTATAATCAATAGCAGGCTTGATACCAATTGCCACGCCTTTACGATTTTCCACTTGCGTAAAAGACCTTGCAACAGCTGTCATAACACCGTCACCGGCACCCGTAAGAAGGTTATAGCCTCTTCTGGCTAGCAAGTCCCCAATAGGATCAGCATATTCAAGCCACTCATTTTCATGAGAGCCCATAACTCCGACGATTGGCAAAACCTCATGCATTTAGCAATTACCTTTCTTAGCTTGGCCTGGCGGACAGAAATCTGAGCCTTTATGGTTGCCGTCTTCAATAGTAATTTTTCCGTGCTCACCCTGAGCTGTTGTCTTACAACCAGCTAGAGTTAAGGGCATTGATAACAGCGCAAAAGTAAAAATAATTGTTTTCATAGGAACCTCCATTCTTGGATAGTTACACTAACATACTTACTGGATTTTCAATATAGCGTTTAAAGTGCTGCAACCATTCAGCGCCAATTGCACCGTCAACAGAACGGTGATCAGTCGATAGAGTCACATTCATAACCGTTTTAATTTTCACTTCACCGCCAACAACCTTTGGCACTTGTTCACCTGCACCGACAGCTAAGATACAGCTTTGCGGCGGGTTTACGATGGCTTGAAAGTTTTTCACGCCAAACATACCAAGGTTAGAGATAGAGAAGCTTCCGCCTTGGAATTCATGCGGCTTAAGCTTTCCTTCGCGCGCGCGTCCAGCAAGCTCCTTCATCTCATCAGAGATTTCACGAAGACCTTTTGTCTCAGCGCTCTTAATGATCGGTGTAATGAGGCCAGTTGGTGTTGCAACAGCGATAGAAATATCTGATTGCAAATATTGATGAACTGCATCTTCGTTCCAACTTACATTCGCTGCTGGGTAAGATTTAAGCGCCATGGCTGAAGCTTTAATCACGAAATCATTCACGGATAGCTTAAACTCACCATTTGCTTGCTCATTGAGCTGCTTACGCGCTGCTAATAGGTTATCAAGAACAACCTCAACCGTCAGATAGAAGTGCGGAACTTCTTGCTTAGATTCACTTAAGCGGCGTGCAGTTACTTTCTTAATATTGTTATTTGGAATCTCAATATATGGCATTCCGAATGGATTAACCTTGGCATCCTCTGGAAGCGCTTGTGAAGATGAAGCCTGAGGCGCAGGAGCTGTTGCAGCGGCTTGCGGCTGCGCATTTTCAACATCACGCTTAACGATACGCCCACGCGGGCCTGTGCCCTTTATTGTGGTTAGATCCAAGCCTTTTTGAGAGGCAATACGCTTAGCAAGCGGTGAAGCAAAAATACGGTCGCCTTTATTGGCTGCTGGTGCAGCGGCAGCCTTTGAAGCCGCCGGAGCCGGAGCAGCAGTAGCTTCTTGCTTTTCTTCTTTCGGTGCGTCCGCAGCAGCTGGCGCAGGGGCAGCGGCGCTTACATCACCAATATCATTGGCAGTTTCACCGTCTTCAAGCAGAACAGCGATTACAGTATTTACTGCAACGCCTTGCGCCCCCTCAGAAATAATGATCTTACCGAGAATACCTTCATCAACAGCCTCAACTTCCATTGTGGCTTTGTCAGTTTCGATTTCGGCGATGACATCACCCGCTTCAACACTATCACCTTCGGCTTTATGCCATTTAGCGAGGTTACCTTCTGTCATTGTTGGCGATAACGCCGGCATTGTTACATTTATAGGCATTGTACTTCCTTAGTCCTGATAACATACTTTTTTAGCGGCCTCGACGATGTGCTGCGACTGTGGCAGCGCGAGCGCTTCTAGATTAGCGGCATATGGTAGTGGCACATCCTTAGCACATACACGTGCAAGCGGTGCATCAAGGTAATCAAAGGCATGCTCATCGATAAGGGCGGCAATCTCTGAACCGATACCCGCAAATGGCCAACCTTCTTCCGCAACAACGATGCGGTTAGTTTTCTTGACACTTTCAAGGATAGTATGACGATCAAGCGGGCGAATAGTTCTGAGGTTAATAACCTCAGCATCAATTCCCTGCTCCGCAAGTTCTTCCGCTGCTTTCAACGCTTTACCAACCATGATAGAGAACGCAACGATTGTTACATCAGAGCCTGAGCGCTCGATTTTTGCACGACCGATTGGAATCACATAATCATCAGATGATGGGATATTGTCGTATTTATCACCGTAGAGAAGCTCGTTTTCTAGGAATACAACTGGGTTTGGATCACGGATAGCTGCTTTCATCAACCCTTTTGCATCCGCAGCAGACCAAGGTGAAACAACCTTCAGACCCGGAACATGCGCATACCAGCTGGCATAGCACTGCGAGTGTTGCGCCGCCACACGTGACGCCGCGCCGTTTGGCCCGCGGAATACGATCGGACAACCAAGCTGACCGCCCGCCATATAAAGTGTTTTAGCAGCAGAGTTGATAATGTGGTCAATCGCCTGCATACCAAAGTTCCAAGTCATAAATTCAACGATAGGCTTTAGGCCGTTCATGGCTGAACCGACAGCAATACCAGCGAATCCATGCTCAGTAATTGGTGTATCTATCACACGGTCCGCGCCGAACTCATCCAGCATGCCTTGTGAACATTTGTAAGCGCCCTGATATTCCGCAACCTCTTCACCCATAAGGTAAACAGTTTCATCGCGGCGCATTTCTTCGCTCATTGCGTCACGAAGTGCTTCGCGGACGGTTGCTTCATAAACATCTGTGAAAGACGCTTCATCAAATGGAGGTGGCTCAATGATGATGCCTTGGTGATATAGAATATCACGGTCTTCGATAACAGCGCCTTCTGGTTGATCTGCATCATGTGATGCGGCTGGCGCATCTTCCGCTTGTTGATCATCGGCTGAAGCGGCAGGTGCAGGCGTATCGGTGCTTACATCACCAATATCATTGGCAGTTTCGCCCTCCTCTAAAAGCACAGCGATCGGTGTATTAACCGCTACATTTTGTGCTCCCTCAGAGATCAGGATTTTACCAAGAATACCTTCATCAACGGCTTCAACTTCCATTGTCGCTTTATCTGTCTCGATTTCAGCGATGACATCACCAGCTTCAACGCTGTCGCCTTCGGACTTAATCCATTTAGCGAGGTTACCTTCTGTCATTGTTGGCGATAGCGCCGGCATTAAAATATTAGTTGGCATGTTTATGCGTCCTCACTTACTAGAATATCTGTCCATAGCTCATCCACGTGTGGCTCTGGGCTTTCTTGTGCGAATGTCGCGGAATTATTAACGATTTCCTTGATATCTTTGTCGATATCTTTAATCACGGATTCTTCAACACCTTTTTCTTGGAGCATATCTTTAATCGCAGTGATTGGATCACGGTCCTGCTTCATGCCCGCAACTTCTTCTTTCGTACGGTATTTCGCAGGATCTGACATAGAATGACCACGATATCTATAGGTGTGCATTTCAAGAATGTAAGGGCCGTTTCCACCACGAATATAATCAAGAGCCTGACGCGCAGCGGCTTCGACTTCGAATACATCCATTCCATCAACCTGTTCGCCTGGTATACCATAGCCTTCACCACGGCGATAAAGTGTACCTGCGGAAGAGCGCTTAACAGATGTCCCCATACCATATTGGTTATTCTCAATTACAAAAAGGATTGGAAGATCCCAAAGCGCTGCCATGTTGTAGCACTCAGCAACCTGCCCTTGGTTTGATGCACCATCCCCCATATAAGCAATAGCAACGCCGCCATCCTTTTTATATTTGTGGGAAAAGCCAAGACCAGCACCGATTGAAGTCGATGCACCAACGATTCCATGCCCGCCAAAGAAGCGTTGTTCCTTAGAGAACATATGCATTGAACCGCCTTTACCGCGAGAGTAACCACCCTCACGACCAGTAAGCTCAGCCATAATACCGTTCGGATCCATACCACAAGCTAGCATGTGTGCATGGTCACGATAGCTAGTCACAACAGTGTCTTTAGTATTATCTTGCGCGGCAGTAATACCGGTAACCACAGCTTCCTGCCCTATATAGAGGTGACAGAAACCACCTATTAGCCCCATACCATAGAGCTGTCCCGCCTTTTCTTCAAAGCGGCGTATGAGCAGCATATCACGATAATATTTTTTCAAATCTTCGATTGTTGGCTCAGGGTTGCTATTTGATACATTGCCCGAACCTAGTTTTTTTGAGGTGTTTTTCTTTGCAGATGTTGCCACAAGAACTCTCCTTCCCACATTAATATAGGGAAGATTTACACCATCAAAAACACGAGTTCCAGTAAAAAACGCATTTGTGCGATGCGTTTTTATTGTGCAGTGCGCAAAAGGGTAGATTATAGCTACAAATTAAACTCAACCCCCTGAGCAAGCGGTAAGTCAGAGGAGTAGTTCACTGTTTGCGTTTGCCTGCGCATATAGGCCTTCCAGCTGTCAGAGCCGCTCTCACGGCCACCACCGGTTTCTTTCTCACCGCCGAAAGCGCCGCCAATTTCCGCCCCACTTGTGCCAATATTGACGTTAGCTATGCCGCAATCGCTGCCTGTGGCGGAAAGGAATAATTCGGCCTCTCGCACATCATTTGTAAAAATTGCTGATGAAAGCCCCTGAGGAACATCATTCTGTAACATTACAGCATCATTCAGGTCATTATATTTCATAACATATAAAATAGGGGCGAAAGTCTCGCTCTTCACGATGTCGCTTTGCGATGACATCTCAATTAATGCGGGGTGCATATACGCTCCGCCATCAATGCCTTTTGCACGTAAACCACCCGATAATAATTTACCGCCCTGCTCTATTGCGAGTTCAATAGCATCAAACATAGCATTCAAACTCCCCTCATCGATCAATGGCCCCACTAGCGTTTCAGAATCAAGCGGACTACCTACACGCAGTCCTTCATATGCTTTTTGAAGCGCAGGAACGAAGCTAGTATAGACATCCTCATGTACGAAAAGCCTGCGGGTTGTTGTACATCTTTGCCCGGCTGTACCGACAGCACCAAACACGACTGCACGTGCCGCAAGATCCAGATCGGCCGTTGGCGTAACAATAATAGCGTTATTACCGCCAAGCTCTAATAGGCTACGCCCCATACGCTTAGCAACCACTTCGCCGACTTTACGCCCCATAGCGGTTGAGCCTGTCGCACTAATAAGTTTAAAAGCACTATGCTGGCACATAGCCTCACCAAGATCACGCCCGCCAATAATGACCTGAGAAAGATGCTCAGGGATCTCATGCCCAGCCTCTTTAAAACGAATAGCGGCACGTTTAAAAATCTCATCACAAGCAAGCGCAGTTAATGGTGTTTTTTCCGAAGGCTTCCATATAATTGAGTTACCACATACCAATGCTATGGCCGCGTTCCAGCTCCAAACAGCTACAGGAAAATTAAAAGCCGAGATAATGCCCACAGGCCCTAATGGTTGCCACACTTCACGCATATGGTGCTGCGGACGTTCCGATTGAATAGTAAGACCGTAAAGCTGGCGTGATAAGCCAACTGCAAAGTCGCAGATATCAATCATTTCTTGAACTTCACCTAGCCCTTCAGAGAGAATTTTACCGCATTCGACGGACACAAGCTGGCCGAGCAGATCCTTAGACGCACGCAGATCTTCTCCTAGTAATCTGACAAACTCACCGCGGATAGGTGCTGGCAATGCACGCCACTCTAAAAAGGCTTGCTGCGCGTTTACTGCGACGGCCTCAATCTCCGATACTGGGCGCTCTGTAACTTTACCAAGTAATGATCCATCAATAGGTGTATGAACCTCTAGCGTTCCGTTTGCGTCCAGATTAACAGACAAATCATTGAGTAGTTTTTGATAACTCATAGAAAGCCTCCATTCGTTTTTAGGAATTCAATTTCTTCTTCGGAACTTTGCCGGCCTAGCATTTCATTTCGATGTGGGAAGCGGCCGAAGCGTTCGATTGGCACAAGATGGCGTTTAGCATACATATCACCAGCTGGGTTCTCCTTGGCCATTGCGCCATATAACTCAACTGACTTTTTTTGATCGCTGAGCACTTCACTATGTTGAAACGGAATATAGAGAAAGCCGCGCTTAACGGGCTCAAGCACTTGATCGAAGCCTTTATGTACAGCTTGTTTAGCGACGAGGAGAGCCTCTTGATCTGTTGCGAATGATTTTTTAGAGCCGCGGAACATATGGCGCGGGAATTGGTCGAGCACGATAATAAGCGCAAGTGCACCGTCCGCGTTATCAGCCCAATGATTATTAAGACCATCTGCTGACATTTCATAGCTGACTGTGAAGCGTTCTTTTATTTCTTCATCAACGACACTTGATTGCTGAAACCATTGCGGCGGGCTTAGCTCTTCAAACCAAAAATGCAAGATTTCGTCTCGTGTATCACGCATGGAGGACTCCCTATCTAATTCAATAGGATAGCACAAAAAATCCCCTCACAGGAGGGGATTATTGAAAGCTTTATTTTTGCATTTAGAAAGGCAAGCTTAGTGAACGTCTGCCCATATTTTACGCTTAACGCCGTACATTACGAATGCGAATATAGTCAAGAACAGCAGCACATTTAGACCAATGCGCTTACGGTCTTCCATCTCAGGCTCAGCCGCCCATGTTAGGAACTCAGCAACATCACGCGCATATTGATCCACCGTCATAGGTGTACCATCTTCATATTCGATAAGCTCATCCGATAAAGGAGCAGCCATAGCGATAACATGGCCTGGCATATATTTATTCCAGTGCTGACTAGGTTGAAGCTTTTTACCTTCTGGTGCAGCCTCATAGCCTGTCAGAATTGCATGCACATAGTCTGCACCGTATTTACGCGCCTTTGTGATCAAAGAAAGATCAGGCGGCATCACGCCGTGAACAGCAGCAGCAGCTTGCTTATT